>JACCEB010465903.1_pt1 | contig 60624 bp, 45 predicted proteins | sample 7454761 | NCBI WGS metagenome assembly JACCEB01 (sample SAMN15323454, study PRJNA562643) | freshwater metagenome | isolation source: river surface water | place: USA:Blue River Watershed | collected 2017-08-18
ATTAATAAAAAACCAATGACTTTAATTTTACTTACTGATAATATAAGTAAGAATAATTTATATGTCGAAATGATTGAGAAAGTAAAGGAATTACATCCTGAAAATGTTTATAAAGTAATTGAATGTAGTAAAGGAGATAAAGTAAATTGTGGTAAAGCTGGTGAGAAAAAAATTAATGTAACAGCAAGTAAGATACCATTAATGTTTTTAATAAATGAAAATAATATTGTAGAATTACCTATAGATAAAATAGAGAACGAAGTTGATTTAGAAAAATTTTTAAGTTAAAATAAATGTTTTTTGTTTAGATTTATTTATAATATAATTATATAAATCTAGTAAGATGGATGAAATTAAAATAATGAATAAAAGTGATATAACAAATTTAAAAATAATTATAAATTTAAAGATAAACGAAAAATTTTCAAAACTAAATGAAAAAGGTAAAGTATTAATAAAAAAATATTTACACGAAGCTTGTATTTTAACAAATAGTTATTTTAAATTTGAAAAATTTATTGAACAGATAACAATGAATAATTGTCAAGATTTATTTAGTATTTTAAACTTATTATTACCATATTTTGAACTTAACAAAAGTAATGAAATTAATAATTTGGATGAAATTTTTACAAATAAAGATAATAAAAGTAAGGATTTAGATTCAACTTATTATATTGACCATTTAGAATATACGAAAGAAACTAACTATTTGGAAAAATATTTTTTAAATTCATTAATAAGTTTAGAAAATACTTATAAAAAAGTTTCCTCTAAACTTTTACCAAATTGGTTAAATGTATTCCCATATACAATTGATGATTATACAAAATCTCCTTATTATAAAAATTTAAGAGATTTAATAAAAAATAAAAAAATATTATCTGAAAATGATGATATTAGATTTATTAGTAAAATTGATAATTTAAATTATGATATTGATATTGATTTTATCCAAAAAAAATTATTATTAGGATATGAAAATTTGTATGGAACAATTTATAATTTTTTATACAATGACATTAAAACTATAAAATGGATGATTTATGAAGATATGTCTACTGGTATTCCAATACCTAATATAATCATATTGGCTAATTTACTTGAAATAAATAATGTTTCTAATAAAAAATGGGAACAACTTGAAGATGGTAAAAAAGATAAAATATTTACAAACTGGAATAATATTAAAGAAGATAAAAAATATTTTACACTGATTAGATCGTTAATATTATTTTATTTAAGATGGGAATTTGATGAAGACACCTTAAAAAAAGTAACAATGGATAAAGATTGTTCAAATATTATAAGAACAAAACTAAAAAAAGATGATGAAAATTATGATGACGAAATAATTTATTTAAATTATGAAAAAAACAAATTAAATATTAAAATCAATGATTGTATCGAAAAAATTAAAAATAGTGTATATATTGAGAATATTTATTTATTTATTTATAAATGTATGCAAAAATTTAGATATACTTGGTATGGTTATATTTGTACAGATAGTTTAGGTAATATTTTAAACACAGAAGATTTTTTAAATAAATATATGAATTATCCAATTAAAATAGAAGAAAATAATAAATACATTATTACTCCTAAAAATATTTATAATTTTTTTAAATCATTAATTCATAAACAAAATAAAAAAGAATATTTACCAATATCAAATTCTTTTTCTTGGGATAGTATGGATATTGAAAGTAAAAATATATTTATAACAAGATTAAACACTATTAGTAAAGAAGAGTTTGATTCTGAAAAATCTTGGTTTAACATTAAAAATAATTTGTTAAGAATATATCCTGAAGAGGATAATACATTTATAGAAATTATAAATCAAAAAATAAAAGATATGATGAAAGAGAAATTATTAGCCATAATAGTAATAGAAACTTTAGTTATAAATAATATGTTATCATATATAAAATATAATCCAAAAGTAACAGATTTTAGATTATTACCAGATAAAAATAAGGAATCAAAGAAATGGGAAGAAACAATAAATTCAAATATAGAAATAGAAAATTATGGAAACTCCTATAGTTTTTTATCAAATAGAACTTTATCAAGTTATAATGAAGATCCAGAAAAAAATGGGGATTATGATATTTTTAAAGTTATTAAAGAAACGAAATGGTATAACAACTTTGGTTCTAATTGGTTAGCTCAAATACAAATATTCCATCATATTATAAATCAAAGAGTAATGTATATAACAGGAGCAACAGGTGCTGGTAAATCAACAGTATTTCCATTTATGTATTTATATTCTCAAAAGATGTTGTATTTTAATAATAATTGTAAAGTAGCAATAACAGAACCAAGAATTCAACCAACTGTACAAAATCCAGAATATATTACAAAATTTTTAGGTTTACCTTTTATTAAAAATAATAAAAAAATAGAAAAAGAAGATAATGAAGATAATGAAGATAATAATAAAATTATAGTAGAAGAAGAATTATTATCTAAATATATATCACAGAATATAAATTATCTTCAATATAAACATATGGAAGATGGTATTGTTGATGATGAATACCATCCATGTTTAAAATTTTTAACAGATGGTACCTTATTAAATATTTTTAAAACAAACTATTTATTAAAAAAACAAAATTTAATTTCTGATGATAAATCTGAAGAAGGTTTAAATTTTACCAAGGAAAATGTTTATGACGGAATATTAATTGATGAATCTCACGAACATGGTCCAAATATGGATATGATATTAACATTAGCAAGATTTAGTGTATATATTAATAATCAAGTTACTTTAGGTATAATAAGTGCTACTATGGAAGATGATGAGAAAACTTATAGAAAATATTATGAATTAATTGATGATAATTGGAAATACCCATTAGATTATAATTATGAAACAAAAAATAAATATACTATCTACAATAGTAATTTTATAGATAGAAGATTACATTTATCACCACCTTTTTTTTCTACAAATTTTAAAATAGATGAGATATTTATGGAAATTGATGATAGTAATGAAAATATACAAAAAATAGTTAATACTATTTTGTCAGAAAAGAAAACAGGCGATATATTAATATTTCAAAGTGGTCAAGACGAAATTGTAAAATTAGTAGCTTTATTAAATAAAACATTGCCTTCTGAAGTATTAGCAGTACCATTTTATTCAAAATTAAAACCCTCTGTTTTGGATAGAATAAAAGAAATTGCTAAACCTGAAATAAGAGAGCAATTTATTTTAAAAAAAGAAATTAATATAGATAAATTAAATGAACTAAAACCAAATGAAAAAGTTAGACCAGGTACTTATAATAGATTTATAATAGTTGCTACAAATATAGCAGAAGCATCAATTACTATTGATACTTTAGAATATGTGATAGATGTGGGAACTCAAAAGGTAAATAAATATGATCCCAATACAGATTCTGAAAAATTAAATAAAGTACCAATAGCAATTCCAAATCAAAAACAAAGAAGAGGTCGTGTAGGAAGAAAAAAACCAGGTAAGGTTTATTATTTGTATGATATAAAAAAATTAGAAAAAAGAGTTTTGTTTAAAATAACTTTACAAAATATTACTGATATGATTTTACAATTAATAACAACTTCTGATACAAAACTGATTAATGAGGAGTCAGACCCTTATAAAGTTAATAATCTAGATTTAATTCCAGAGTGTTTAAGAAGTCAATATGGTTTATATTCTTTAAATAGTAAAGAAACAGTAGAAGACAATAATAATAAAGATAATAAAGACAAAAGTCTGCTTTATCAAAAAATATATTCAAGAGATAAAATACCAGATTATTTAACAAAATTCAAAGTAATATATCCATATTCAGATGGTAAATATGATATAGATACATTAACAGATATGAATGGTGAATTTTATATTATTCATCCAAATGAACTAGATTTTGAAAGAAGAATTAATTTAGAAACAGAACCAAATTTATCAATTATAAGTAAAAAAGAAAATTACCAGAACACACCTTTAAAAATTATTGAAACTAATATAATGAGAGGGATTTTAGATTCAAATGGTAAAATAACAAAATATGGTATACTAATAATCAATATTATGAGTATATTTAATTTACCAGATATTAAATTTATATGTTCACTAATAGACTGTTATTCCTTTAATTTAAATACAGATAGTGAAGTATTTAGTTATCTAGTTCTAATGTTTTTAATACATAGTAAAAATTATATATTACAAAATCCAAAGTATATTAAGGGTCTCGCAGATTTTTTAGTAAAATTATTATTATTTCCAAAAAAATTATTTGAAGAAATAAATATCGATTTATTAATAAACCAGATTACAATAAATAATGAAGTAGATAAAAATATATATTCAATAAAAAAAAAGATAGAATTAGAACTTAAAAAAACTATTGAAAATTATAAAAAATATTTTAAAAATATTGTAAACGGTGCATTTGTAAATTCATATATTAGAATAATACAAGAATACTATGTTTTAAAAACATTATTTAAGATGATAGGTAATAAAATGTTTAAAAAGTTTAATATTGATGACAAAAAAAAATACAATTCAGAATTAAATAATAAATTTGCAAATTTAAATGATTATGATAAATTTATTTTTATTCTGATTAAAAACTATCCAAAAAATTTATATATAAGAATAAGTGAAACAAAATATTATGTGAACTACTATGATACTGATATAAATAATTTGTATAAACTATATTCTTTTATTGATATAAAATCTAAAAAAGAAATTTATACAAATTTAGTAAATAAAGATTTAGTCGGAGACACAATATTTGCTTATAATGTTGAATCATCAAATATGTTACAAAATTTGGTATGGATTAGTAGAAATGTTATAAAAATACTAAATGTGGATTTAGATTATAAAAAATTAAAAAAGAAAAATACAAAACTAGATTTAGTAAAAATTGAAGAACTAAATACAGAGGAAGCTATCTTAATTAAACAAAAAATTGATAAAATTATTAAAAAGATTCAATTACTATAATACTATTAAATTAATCTAAATAAAACTAATGAAAATTAGTATAGTAAAGGACAATATAAATAAGTATGATACAATAACAAATAAGCACAATTCTGATATAAAAGAGGTTGCTCAAGATTGTTTTATTATAAAATATGACAGTAGATATTGGATTATTTCGATACTTGAAAACTTGTATGGATTTTTATCTGATGGGTCTATAAAAAAAGAAATAATCTTTGATATAGAAGATAATCATAGCAATAAAGAAATACTAATAATAAATGATGTAATATCATTTTATGATGATGATTATAAATCAGAAAACAAATATGATTGTTATTATGATATATATTCAAATATAATGATAATAAAATATTCAGGAATGTATTTAGAAAAAATAATATGTGAAAATAAATTTTTTGATTTAGAATCATATAGTTTTGAAAAAGAATTTTTTAATAAATATTTAGGAAAAAAATATAATGTGTTTGAAAATAATAGTTTAAAATCAAATATAGAGATAATAGAAGATTTTTCTTGGACAAAAAAATATTTAATTTTACCGGAAATACCGAGTTTAATTGCTAAAAGTAATAATCGAGTTAATATTGGAAGTATAATTTATGAGTCAGATATCCAAAATTCAGATATCGAAAATATTGAAGACATTAAAAATAAAATAATTGGAATAGTTTTATCATGTATAAAAGAAAAAGATGAATATATAATTAATTTAGTACCAACATGTCTAATACTAAAAAGTTTAGAAAGAATAAAAATAAATCAAGTTGTGTTATTAAATAGTTTTATTGAGTATTTTAAACTAAGACAAAAATATAATACTTATTTGGTAAAAGAAAGTTATTACAATAAATATTATACTCAAGATGATAATGGTAAAATAATAGAAATGAATATTAAAATATTTGACAGTAAAACATTATTGTACAATATAGATGATAAAAATATAGATGAAGATGGATTTTTAGAATTTGAAAAGAAAATACCACTAAAAAGTTATATATTTCTTTTTAAAAATCCAGACTGTCAAAATAGTTATTCATTAAAATATAAAAAAATGATAAAAGACAATAAAAGTAAGGATTATATTGAATGTGATAAAACAAATATTATTTATATCCAAAATAATGGTAATTACGGTATAAATGTATCAGAGTTTAATTATATAAATTACAAAGCAAAATATATAGTTGAACTAAATGAGATGTTATTATACGAATTAATATGTAAAAATATGGGTGAACCAAAATTTGATAAAATATTATTAAATATAGTTAAAAATATGTATCAAGTTAATAAAATATTATTATATTTTGAATTATCTAAAGACTATTTGGAGAAAAATATATTTACAAATTTATCAATAATAAAAAATTATAAAAATATTTTTGATATAAAAGAAAAATTAACTACTAAAAATAAAATAATAAAATTTATACAAAACATAGTAGTTCGTTAAAACAAATAGAATAGTTTAATGTATTGAAAAAAAAATATTATTATAAATAGTATATATAAAAAATGATAGATAGTTATTTTGATATAAAATCAATTGATCCAAATTATTGGGGTAAATCAGGATGGATATTTTTGAATTCAGTTGCATTAACATATAAACCGGAACACAAAGAAAAATATAGAATTTTTATAGAACAATTACCATGGATTTTACCTTGTACTTCATGTGGTAATAATTTAAAGAAAAATTTAAATACATTAGATGATGCTTTAGAAAGTAAAGAAAAATTATTAAGATGGTTAATAGATGTAAGAAATGAAATATATGATGAAAATTTAAGACCAAATAGTAAAAAAGGAATGAAAGAAACATTTGATGAAATATTTTATAAAGAATGTGATTATTCTATTTATGGGTACTTATCATTGTTATTAATTTCATTTATTATTTTAATAATTTTGTACAAATATATATCAAATGATAAAGAAGAATAAAAAATATTAAGTTTAACCATTAACTTTTTTAATTTCTTCAGTTAAAATAGAATTAAGTAAGTCCATATTTTTAGTACTCATTGTATCATTAATCCATTCATTAATATTAGTATTTGCTTTTGATAAATAAGAATCTCTAGTATTCAATATGTAATAACTATAGTCGCGAATTAATTTTTTAAAAGAATATTTTTCATTAATAAGTTCCTTGAATAATATTTTAACAATTCTTTCTCTAGGGATATTTGGATTAGATATTCTAATATCTGCCCACCAAATACACCATAATGCGCAAAAACCGTTAGGGTCACCGATATAATCACTTTTTAATTCGCTAATTTCTTTAACTTGGAATCCAATTTTAGGAAGATATCTAGACGGAGGTACATATCTAAATGTTGTACCAGGAATAGAATTAATTTTATTTTCTAATTGATTATCAAGTAATGTTTGATTATAATCAAGATTAACTGGATGCTGAGAACCATGTGGTTCAAATCTTTCAACTTCCATAATTTCAAAATCAAAAATAAGATAGTTAGCATGTGAAAAATTATCATTTTTGATTGTTTGCTCAATACCAATTGGAATTATAAGAAATCTAATATCTTTTTTATGAATAATTGATGAAATAAGTCTGTTTAAATCATTATTTTTATTTGAAGGAATATAAAGAGAGTGATTTTTCCAAAGAATTTCAAATCCAGAGATTTCACAAACTTTATTACCAGATTCAGTATCAATAATATTACAATTAATTAATTCTTTATTCAAGTCAAGTAATCTTAATGATGAAGTTATATTTGAAGTATAAATTTGATTTGAATTATTGTTAAAATTAAATTTATCACAAAGATAAATAAGTCCACATAATACATCTAATGTGGAACCAGTAAATGTAGAAATATTAACATTTGGATAATTACCAATTAATTTAACATATTTTTGTACAATAGGATAAGAATTTACTTCATATCTATTTTTGTTTTTGAGAAAATAACTAATATAATTTTTAATTTTATTGTAAATAATTTTATAACAAATATTATTTTTATTATCATTACTAAGCTCCTTAATATCAAATGATTTAATAAGTTTATGTTCAGTAACATTAAGTTCAGAATCTTTAATATTTTTTTTACATCTATTATCCCAATAATCAAGCCAAGTAATTGAATCAGGTGAATTTTGTAATTTATTAATATAGCTTTGTGTAACTATATCGATAAACTCTTTTAAATATTCAGTTTTAAGATAGTCAAAAATTGTTTTATTATCGTTTGTGATAATAAAAATATCTAATTTTTTATGGATAAGTAAATTTTTTATTTCTAACCAAAAATTATTTTTAATAATAATTAAAAGAACACTTTCTCCAGAAAAATTTTGCAAATTTAAATTAGTTTTATCAATGACATAATTAATAAGGATGCTTAAATTATTTTTTTTGAAGAAATTAATATTTTTAACCATTAGATGACAAGGAGTATTACCATCAACATTATAAATATTAAAATTAAAGTTAACTTTTTTTATTAATTCATTAAAATTATTAAGTTTAGATATTTCTTCTTTTGTAATTTGTTTCAAGTCAAAAATATTTTTAATATAATAATGATAAAAAATATTGCCGGAATTATCTTGAACATTACCATCAATTTTATCAAGATAATTATAATTATTTAAAATTTCTAAAGATTGATAATCAAGATTGACACAAATATAATGTAAAGTAGTAAAATTATATCTATTTTCAGTAAGGTTAAGTATATTTTGTAACTCAATTTGGTCTTTATAAAACTCAAAAATATATTTTAAAATTTCGTAACATTTAAATTTAATTACTAAATGTAAAGAATTTTCTCCATTAGTATTTTTTGATTTTAAAAGATTATTTTTTTCAAATATAATTTTAAAAATTTCAAGATTTTGACTTTTGATAGCTAAATGTAAAGCATTTTCTCCATCAATATTTTTAACAAAAAAGTTTTCAGTATAACTAGAAATTATTCTAATAGCTTCGATATTAAAAAATTTAATTGCATAGAATAAAGGGACATTTTCTTCTTTATCTTTAATATCAAGAATATTTTTACCAAAAGTATTTTTATTTTTATCTAAAAAAAGTTTTAAAATATCAAGATAAGAAAATTTTATAACATTATATAATAATGATCTGTTATAATCATCAGTAATATCAATACGAGTATTTTTTTCAAGTAAAATATTAATAATATTTACTTGATTAAATAATATAGCATATTCAATTAAATATATACCAGACTGGTCTCTAATATTATAATCAATGTCATTTGTTTTAATTAATTCTAACAGATTAGTCCAGTCTTGTAATTTTATGTAATTAAAAATTTTTATAACTATTTTATTATTGTTATCTATTTCCTTATTAAAATCTATTTTATCCATTATATATTAATATATATAATTAAATATAAAAAATACAATTTTAATTTAGTTCTAAATTACTGTATTCCTTTAAAAAATCGTCAATTACCATATAAATATGTTTCATAATTTTAATTTTATTTTTATGATAAGGTCTAATGACATCAATACATTCGTTTATATCAAAAATTTTAACAGCCCCTATTTCTCTATTGTTATTATCAAATCTTTCATTTTTTTCAAGTAATAGTGCAAAATAATAGTTATGAGCATAATTAATACCATTTGTACCAACTAAATTTTCTCTAATTGATTTACAGTTTTCAAACAATATATATTTATTTTCATTATAAGTAGTTTCTTCTTCAAATTCACGTATAGCACATACTAAATCAGATTCATAAGATTCTCTTCTTCCTTTTGGAAATCCCCATTCATTAAAATTAAATAATGGTTTAATTTTTTTTAACATATCTAAATTGTTCAACTTTAGTTCATAGAATTTCTGTTTAGAAACAACATATTCTTTATGGTGATTTTTATTTTTAATATTATTTTTATCCCATAAATTATTCCATAGATAATCAAAATCTTTATTTATAATATCAGACAATTCTTGTGGAGTCATTTGTTCAAGTAGATGAGTAACTGATTTTATTTCTAAAATACTATATCTACCTCTAATAAATTCAAGATAACCAAGAGAATTTTTTCTTTGAATCATTAAAAATTTAATTTTATCATTCACATTATTATTTTTTAGTTTATCAGAATTTTCTAACCAAATATTAGTTTTATTTTTTGGTGATGATGCATATTTATTAAATATTTTTAAATTATTAATTAAATAAGATTCTAATAAAGAAGACATATTTGAATCTAAACCTTCTATATAAATTCCAATAATACCATTAGAAATTATTGGTTCTAAACAATTTTTATAAGTATGACCTTTTTTATTACAATTTAAACAATAATAATTTTTTTTGGGTACAATAATTTTTTCATCATCAATTTCGTTAATATTAACATTTAGATAATCCATTAATCTGGTATTCTAATATACTAATAGAAATTTTTTTTTAAACTATTTCATTATAAAAAATAATTAATTATTTAAAAAATATTAGTAAATAACAAATATTCTTATATATAAAATATTCCTAATTCATTTTTATTTAATAATTTAAAAATTATTCAAAACTGTTTTCCATAAATTGTTTATATTCTTCTTCAGAAGCTACATCTTGGAGGAATCCAATTACTAAAATATTTTTTTCATAATCACTAAATGATGAGGAAAGTACTAAAACACGAATATACATATCTGGTCTTAGAACATCAGATGAACCTCTAATTCTAATATTTCTATTATTATCAGGATAAAATTTTTCTTTATTAATTTTATCTGGAGTAATAATTGCTTGTAGTGGACCATTTATACCACCAATTAAAGCTTTATTCATTCTATCAATTTTAAAGATAATTTCTTTATTTTTAGCAGGATTACATAATTTACAAGAAAATTTAACAGAAAGTTTTGCTGAGCAAGTTGGATCTTCTGGTTCAATAACTCCATCAGACACTTCATCTATTTTATAAATCTTAACAATATATCCATAATTTTTATAACATCTACCAACAAGTTTATTTGATAAATTATCTTTTAAATGCAAATACATCTTATTATCCATTTGATTCGGAAATATCATAATAGGACAAACTAATGATGTATTTATATATGGAGAATGTAAGTTTAAGTTTTTATTAATCATTTGGGTTTCTTTTTTTGTTTCTTCTGTATCAACATTTGTTTCAGATTTGTCAGTTTTATTTAAATCTATACTATCATTTTTATCTTCTAAACCAATATCTTCTTTAATATTATCGTTTTTTTTATCATTAGTTTTTTGACTTTTTTTAGTACTTTTGTTTACTTTACTCATAACAAATATAAATTATATATATATTTATTTTTATATATATTTAAAATCAAATTTTTTACAAATAAATATTACTAACTAATTTTAATTTGTAATAACAAACTTAATCAATGATTATTTCCCATTTTAATTTATCTTTAGACTCAAATTCCATTGAATCTAATTTATTAAGTTCATCTCTATTTGGTTTAGAATTTAATTTGAAACTAAGTTCTATTTTCTTGTCTTTAATTTTTTCATTAAATTTGATACTAGTTGATAATAATTTAGTTACCTCATTTTTTAAATATTGAACTCTGTCTTCTAAGTTAAGTGGGAATTTAAGTTTAGGATGATTTTTTGGGACCATAATATAAGTCATCTTTTTATTACCAGTAGCATATTTTTCAAGTTCTATTAATTTATTCATAATATTATTACATATATCTTCACGTGTTAAATCTTTGGAAGACATCTTAATTCCAACATCTTTTGCTAATTCTTCTAAATATTCTTTTTGTTTAGATGTTGCACAAACAGCACCTTTTAATGAAGGAATACCAGTACCACGTTTTTTTTCTAAAATCTTTTCACGTTTTTCTCTTATTTTAAACACATCTTTAATTTCTTCAACACGTTTACTTTTTCTTCTATTAGTTTCTTTATCAACGATACCAACAAATTTAAATTCTTTTCTGTTATCATAATAATCCATAACTTCATCAAAATTATAATAAGTATCTTCAATATCTTCATCACTAACTGTGCCATATTCGGATTCAACTTCATATTTTTCATTAAGTAAATAATTATAAAGAGATAATTTTGATTGGTAATTATGTTGATAAGTTGTTCTATAATACATTGGAGCATTTTCATTTTCATCAAATGGCTGAAATAAATAATAACCATCTAGATAAATTAAATATCCAGGTCTATATGTTTTATCATATATAATATCTTTAAAGTTATTAAAATCATTTTCTGTAACAGGAATTAGTTCATCTAATCCTTTTTGAACAAAAAAATCATTAAACAAATCTTTTTTATCAGTATTATAAGAATCTTTAACATAGTCAACAATAGTTTTAAGATTGTATACATAATTAGTCATGTATAATTCTTTAATTTTCTTTTTAGCATATTCAATTTCAGTTCTAGCTAAATTGCTAGTAAATGTAGAATAATCAAGCTGTAATTTATTTAGCTTAATATATAAACCATTATTAGGATCATAATATTTTGAATTTAATACAGAATCATGACATTTGTATACACAATCTGTAAAATCACACATTGAAGGACAAATATTTGGTCCATTTTTTTCCCCAGGTTTAATATCAATTTCTAATAATTTATCGTTAGGTTTAATACATTTATCATAATCTTTTATTTCTTCTTTGAACATGTTACCAGATTGATTGAGAGCACAATCAATAGCAACTTCTTTAAGAGTTCTTTCTACTTTTTTAATGAGTAGATATTTTTGTTCAGCTTTAAAATATAAATCTTCTTCTGTACTTAGTTCATTAGAATTCTTACCCATACAAACTGCATATTTGTAAACTTTAACTTTAGGATATGGATTATCTTCAGACATTAATTTATAGTGCGAACACCATCTAATAGCACGACCTATAACTTGGTCAACTCTACCAAAATTAAAATATACATCCAATATTTGTACTGTTGCAACATTTGCTAAACTGATACCTTCATTCATAACTTTAGAACCTAAAACTAATTTAATTAGTTTACCTTCTTTGTTTTCAATATTATTAAATACATTAGTTATTATTTTTTTATTATTTTCAGGAATAGCTTCTGCAGTTTCTTCAGATGATTGACCAGTAACTACCATAAAAGTAGCAGGATAAAATTTATGGGAATCATTTTCTTTATGGTCTTTATTAGGTTTACCACAATGATAACAAACTGTATTGTCTTTGACTTGATAGTTATTGGAGTTTTCATCATATTCTAAAAAGCCATTTTGTATTAATATTTCTTGAAATATTTCAATACCAATTTTTACCAAGTTTGAATAAACAAAACCGGTTCTGGATTCACCCTTACCATTCGATGAAAATAAATTATCTTCAATATCACAAAGAGCTTGATAAAATTTAGTGGAAAAATATTTAAGATATTCTTTTTTTAAAATTGCTCCAGTAATATTTTTAGTTGTCTCATTAATATTAATAAATTCTTCATTAGGTTTAGCTATCTTTAAAATATCAGTACCTATCATTTTATTAATTTTTTCATAGTGATTTTTAAGTTGATTTTTTAAAGTATTTAAACCTTCTCTACCATATAATCCAATAAGTTTTTTTCTATCATCATCCAATCCTGGAAATACAAAGTTAGCAACAGCTTCAGATTTTCTATCAAGAGCATCTGCTTCTTCTATTGCTAATTCTTTTGCTTTTTTATATGCATCCATTTGAAACTCATCCATTGTACATCTAGATATTTTAGTAAAATAAAGACCTTTTGGTTTTTCTCCCATTTCTACTTTTTCAGCAAAAGTCATTGGATCTGCACCTCTAAGATGACTTATATATCCATTAGCCATTTTTTTTAAATAATCTAAACCTCCAGGTTTTAATTCCATCGTATGGTTTTTGGCTGATGTAAATATCATGTCTCTTTCAATTTGAGAGTCTTGTGGTCTTAAAAAATTTAAAAGTTCTACAATATCATCAGCCAAGTTTTTCATTGGAGTTGCTGTTAAAAGAAGAACTTTTAAATTGATTGAACTTTTAATTATTTTTGTTAAAGCTTCTCCATAAGCATTACCTGTTAAGTTATGTGCTTCGTCAATAATTATTAAACTGTTGTTTAAATGATGTAATCTATCCATAGATATATCACGCTCAAAATCCCCTTCTTCAGTTTTTTTATATGATACTTTAATTTTATTGCCCTCGATTACTTTTTTTTCAATAATCTTTTCACCTAAAACTCTACGATAAAAACTTCTATAACTCATTACTTTATAGTATTGTAGAGCATTTTGAACAGCTTGTCTTTTAATTTTTTCTCTTTCTTCATCATTTAGATAGATTAAATTTTCATTTTGTCTAAGATAAGTATCACCAGTACATTTTATAAAATGTTCTCTCCAACTTTCCTTTAATAATGGACCAGGTACTAATATGTATACTTGTGTACCATATCTTTGAACTTGTTGTTTAAATTTTTCTCCTACTGCAATAGCAGCACAAGTTTTACCAGTACCAGTACCATGAAAAATTAATAAACCTCTATAAGGTGTATCTGGATTTATAAAATTAGATAATAATGCTTGATGTTCAAGAAGTTGACCAGATGGAACACAAATTTTTCTTCTAAATTCTTCAATATCCTTATAACTTGATAAATTAGGTCTATCTGGTAATCTATAATAGTAAAATTCTCTTTTTGAATAAATTTTACTTTGAAAGTTTGGATCATCTGTTTTAGGATATCCATAGTTCTTATTATTTGTTTCCCAATCAAAGTCACGATCGGTATCTAATTCAATTTCTAAATCCTTTTCTGATTTTGATTTTCTCTTGTTTTTCTTTTGCTTTTTTTCTGATTTATTATTTTCATATTCATTATCTTCATCTCTTATATGTTTGTCTTTGTGATTGTTACTATGATTTCTTTGTTTATCAGAACTATTATATTTATCTGAATATTCTTCATATGATTTATTATTATCAAAATTATCAGAATTATAATCAAGATTATTTATATCAAAATCGATTGTATCTGAGTCAGTCATTGTTTATATATTATAATTATATTTTTTTGTATTAAAACAAATATATTACAAAAAATTGAATTTAAGTTTATATCATTATATTATTTATTAATAAGATATATATACAAATGGCTTCTAATACTATTGAAAAAGAATTTGGTATAGAAAGAATGGAAGGAGAAAGAGAAAAAGAGGTATTACAGGTGAGCGAAGAATCAGAAGAATATGAGAACTTGGTAGAAATCACTATGGATACAGATGATATTTACCAAAAATTGGTTAAGTGTATTTTTGATGAACTTGACGAGGAAGTTAAAAATGCAGAAGATATTAAAAAGTTACCAAAGCTGGATATTATTTATACTAAACAAAAAACTATGTGGACAAATTTTAGAAAAGTTTGTGATTCAATAAAAAGAGATGAAAGAGATATAATTCGTTTTATTAAAAATGAGTATAAGAGAGAACCATCTGTAAACGATGGTGGTACAATGTTAATAAAAGGTAAATACTTGAGTATGTTACCTAATACTTTTAAAAAATATGCTAGTATTTTTGTTATTTGTAAAAGCTGTGGTTCTTTTGAAACTGAGGTAGTAAGAAATCATAGACTAGGTGTTGATTATCTTGTTTGTACCAGTAAAGGATGTGAAACACCGATAGTTAAGAAAAAGTAAAATTTATATAAAAAAAGTTGAATATATTATTCTATATTAATATTTAACAATTATCTATATATATAAAAATGAGCACGTTTTCAGAGGAACATATGGAACAGACTGAACATACTGAACATACTGAAATTTCAGGAGTTTCTGGAGTTTCTGGAGTTACTGAACTTCCAGAACAATTAGATATTGATAAACAACCTTATATAACTATTGGAACTCAAGGTTGTGTAGCTAATGGTAAAAGCACAGTTATAAGAGCTATTACAATGGTTAATACAATGGTTTCTAGAAAAGAGATAGAAAAAAATATGACAATTAAACTAGGATATACAAATGCAAAATTTTACAAATGCAGGGTATGTCCTAAACCATTATGTTATCAGGTTAATAAGAAAAATTGTGAAATGTGTGGAGATGAAAATGAATTAAAACTTCATGTATCATTTGTAGATTCTCCAGGACACAATGAATTACAAACTACAGCACTTTCTGGAGCAGCAAATATGGATTATTGTTTATTAGTGATGGCTGCAGATTCTGAACAAGATCCAGAGACAAATGAGCATTATAAAGCTATTAAATATTTGGGTTTAAAGGACAAAACAATTGGAATTCATAATAAAATAGACCTTGTATCAAAGTCTAAAGTTATGAAAAACTATGCATCATTAAGACAAACTTATGATTTAAGACATATTATTCCACTATGTGCGCAATTTAGCATCGGGATTAATTATTTAATTCAATTTATAGTTGAAACAATACCATATCCGATTAATGATGCATTTATTGAAAAAATTAATAGTCCCCTTAAAATTTCAGTTTTAAGAAGTTTTGATGTAAACAAACCAGGAACACCTGCTTCAGAAATTAAAGGTGGTGTAGTAGGTGGTACAATCAAGCGAGGAAAACTTAGAGTGGGTGATCATATTAAAATCATTCCAGGAATCATACAAAAAGATGGTCAAGGATTTAAAAATATAGTAGTAGAAGCAATAGTTACTAATTTGAAAACTGATAATACAGATTTAGAGGTTGCATATCCAGGAGGTTTAATTGGTATTGGTTTATCAATTGATGCTTCTCTATCTAAGGAGGATAAATTAATAAGTAACTTTATTGTAAGAGTAGATGATACAATAAATAGTATTTTCAAGAGGTGTAAAATTAGATATAATGAATGGTCTGATGAGTTTAAACTAAAAGTAAATGACAAGTGTGTATGTATGATTGGTTCAATAAGAAGACAGATAAATATTATATCAATAAATAAGGTATCAAAAGAACTGACATTGTTATCAGAAATTAGTATGGCTGGAGAAGTAAATGATTCTATTATTATAACAAAAAATAATAATATACAGTTATGTGGTAATATAATTGAAATTACTCCAGAATAAATTTTATCTAACAAAATAAATAAAAATAAATTTTTATTGATAATATTATTTATTATATAAATTAAGCACTGACTGGACAACTATCATCAAACATAATATTTTTTTCTGTAGTTCTTCGACCAATTTCATCTAACAATAGTTGTTTTGCGTTATGTGTTTCAGTTTGACCGAGTTCCTTAATTTCTTTTTGGTCAATTAAAACTAAATATTTAGATGCAGAAACATAATTAATTTCAACATTAAAATTTTCTGTAATCTCTGGATAACAAGGGAATTCTTTAAAATCTAATGCATATTTAATATCATTACAACCATAGATTGATAAACTTTTTAGACGAATCATAAAACTAATAGACTCTTTCTTCTTTGTGTTTTTAAGTCTAATATAATTATCCATTATAGTTTTAATTTGTTCAAGATTCCATTGTATTTTTTCAAAATCAATAGCCCCAAGAACCTGAGTATTTTTGTCAATATCATATAACATTTCCATAATTGCATCATTTTCAAATTCATCTTGAATTTCAAATAAAGTAGCATTTAAAAATTCATAAAGTTCATCTTGATTAATCATTTGAATATTTTCATAATTATTAAGTTTCATATAAATATATCTGAATCTGTTATAAAGATCCATATATGTTTTCATACTATTATTAAATAATTCTTCTTCTGTCTCCTTAAGACCTCTTTTTGATAAATCAATATAAACAACATCTTTTTCAACATTAATGTTGATAACAATCATTAACATTTCGTTACCAACATTAATTTTATTATTAACACCTTTTCGCCTTCTTGAAGAATCTGAATGTGAAACATATCCAGTTGTGTCATTATATTCAGGAAGGGAAACTTCGATACCTAAATTTGTAATTTTGGTAATTTTTGCGATAACTATATCGTCTCTAGCAGGAATCTTTTTTTTTCTTAGATAGACCATTTTGAATATATAAGTATTATTAATAATATATTATAATAAAAGTTATTCAATTTTTTTACATATATAAAAAAATTATATTAAAGATTGATTTTGATATAAATATTCCTCATATTTTTTTCTTCTCATAATCATTTTTTCTTTATTTGATAAATCTTTATCTGCAACAGAACTGTCTTCAATAATATCAGACATATATGTTTCAGAATAATTATTCATAGTATCTGATAATTCAGAATTAATAATATTTTCAAGAGAACTATTTTTTTTGTGTATTTTAAAAATCATATTTACATAATTTTCTATTTTTTCATAAGTTTCATCATTTAGATTATGAAAGAAAATAAATACACCATTTGTATTTTCAGTAAAATCTTTGCTATTAAGAGTAATAATTTTAAAAATATTAATTAAATATTCTTTTTTTTTTATTTTGTTAATTTTTTTAACTAAATCTATTTTTTTTTGATGATCATATTTGGAATTTGGTTTAATTGTTTTTGTTTGGATAATATCAGAATTGTTATCTGATATATTAGTGTTTAAAATATTCATATCCATTAATAAAATATTATTATATTATTATATTATATAACTAAAATAATATTATCATTTTAACACACCCCGTTGTATAAAACTTGATATTTCTTGATAAACAAGAAAATCTTTTTTTTGTTTACAAATGTTAAACTTTAAATAAAGATTTATAAACATTTGCACATTATCCCTTGAGGGATAATGGAGACAACTCTCAATCAATAGTAAACTTGTGTTTTGTTTACTATTTATAATATACATGACCTTTTTCTTAATAAGGGTATAAACAAACCTTCTATTAAGACATGTAATTTTATGTTTATTTTATAAAGAGAAAAATAATCATTAACTAAAGGTATAGTTTCATATTTTCTATTTAATTATAAAGTTATTATTTTAAATTGTTTATTTAATAACTTTATATATAAAATTATCAAGAATTATCAAGTTTTATGCGACTAGTTGTTTACCCAATTATAATTAAATATACAAAAAAATTGATTTATAATTAATTAACTATTATATTATATAGATTCTAATGAACAAAATATATCTTGATAAACTTTGTGAATTTACAAATACCACATACAAAAATTATTATCAAGCGATAAAAGAAAAAGAAAATAATTTTGATGAACAGATTGAAATAATAAAACAAAATTTATCGTTAAATGAAAAAGGAATTATTATGAAATATAATTATATTGACTTGACATCACTAATTCCAGATATTGAATATAACGAATTAGTTTTAATTAACCCAATTTGTTTTAGTGTAAAAACAAATGTTGAATGGTTTAATTTACTAAATTCTTTATTGTTTTTGTTAAATGATGATTATATTCATAAAACTAATATTGAGAAAAAAGTAGTAATCGATACTTTTGATAAAACATTTAAAAAGAAAATAAATATTGACGAAAATCTAGATGACAAAACTATTGAAAAGATTTGTTCTAATATTAATACTACAATGTATCTTCTTTCTGAAAAAATATGCAAAATATATAATCAAGACAGTAAAAATACTAGTACAAAATTAATCGTAGTTTTTAAAAAAGACAAAGAATATTTTCCTGTTATAAATTGGGACCAAAAAATTTTTAAAAAGAATGATTATTTTGTAAATTATTTAAATGAATATATTCAAAATAAAACAAAATCTTTAACAACACAATCTAAAGAACATGTTGAAAAGAAAAAAAATAATGATGAAGAAGAAAAATTATTACAAGAAATTAATGAAGCTCCTTTACCCAAAATAAAAAAAGTTAAATCAAATGTAACTATTATGGATAATTATAAAGACAAATCCAATGATTTTTATGAAGAAGTAGTTACAAATGAAAATTATGCTCTTTATATTTCTGAGGCAGTTGAAAATATTAAAGATAGCAATGTTTCTTCAAATAAAAAAAATGAAGACGGAGTCAAAAAGAAAAAGAAAAACTCCAAAGATATATTTATGGTAAGTGGTAAAGATGATAATTCTAAACAAAAAAATAAAGAAGAGCTTGATCATAAAGAAGATAAAGCAGATAAAGTAGACAAAGCAGATAAAGTAAATAAAGTAAATAAAGTAGAAGACGAATCAGTATTTAATCCTACAGAAAAAATTACTATAAATGATATTAAGGAAATAAAAAAAAGTATAAAAAATAGTACAACCTTGCCAGAACTTCAAGCTTATGCAATAAAACTATCTATTGGTATAACTCAAGGCTCAACTAAAACAGGTAAACCAAAAAACAAAACCAAATCAGAATTAATGGAAGAAATAGAAAAATATATAGAAAATGTATTTAATAAGAAATAATTTTTTTTACCCAAGTATAAATTAAATTTTAATTTTTATAAGTATTTTTATATACAAATGTCGAAAAAAACTTGTGTGATTTATAAAGGAGATTTAAAATTTACAAAAATAGATTCAATAAATAATGATGAGTTTGATACAGAATTTGAATCTGAACAAGTTAAAGAAATCTATAATGATTATAAATCTAAAACAAAAATAGAAATTAGAATAAAAGATAGTGAACTAGAAAATTATCAATATTTAGATTTATCAAAGTTAGAATTAACTGATGAACTTTTAGATAAATTATTTAAACTTGATAAAATAAAAAATATTCTTAAAAAAATATTATTTTTAGATTTGTCAAATAATCAATTAACTAAATATCCAAACTTGACTTATTTTTCTAATATTATTTATTTAAATATAGGATATAATATGATTACAGATGATATAGATGATAACAATATAGAGGAATTATCTTGTGAATTTAATAAAATAAAATCAATTAGTTCGTCAAGTATAAAAAAATTAAGTGCTTCTGAAAATATGATTAAAAAAATAAATGTTCCAAGTGTAACAGTTTTAATAATAAGTAAAAATAAAATAAATTATATACCAAGTTATGTTAATTTAGAATATCTTGAATGTATAGATAATGAAATAGTTTCAATTGATAATATGGTTTCATTACAAGAAATATATATTGCTAATAATAAATTGGAAAATATACAAAATATGCCAAAATTAAAAATATTAAATTGTGCTAACAATCCAATAGAAAAAATAGGATATATAAAATCATTAGAAATGATTGTATGTACTACCCCAAATGTTTCATCAAAATATAATATTACAAATATTGGTAAAATTAAAAAAGATTATTTAATATACCTTGAATCTAATAAATAAATAAATAAATATCGTTAAAATTATATTAATAATATATATTTATATATTATTAAACATGTCTTTTAATACTCAAAGTATGTGTGATATTGCTGATAATATCATTAGAGCTCTTAATGTTTGTAAAGAAAATAAAGAACTTTGGAAAAATGATAAATACGGAGTTCTAAGATTAATTCAGGCAGATAATCCTAAATTTTATGAACTTTATCCAAGAATTTGTAGAATTATTGTATTTGAAGATGATATTACTCCTTTACTTGGTATGTTAAATACCTTTTCTAAAGTACAAAATGGAGATATGTCATTAGATAATGCAAATACAGTAATTTCAGAATCATTAAATTCTAAATATATTGACCCAGTTATTAATTCTGAAAAACTTGTTAAGGAACGTGAAGAAAAAATAAAAAACGATAATAAAAAGAACAAAATAGAAGTAATTGAATAAAAATTACTATTAAATTATTATAAAAAATATTTTATTTAATATTAAATTGAATATTTGTCTATATAGATTATGATTTATTTAAATCAATAAAATCATCATCTGAATCAATTCTACCAATTATACCATCATCAGATGATGCGTAATTATTTTCATCATTTTCCGCAAATTGATTATGATTTTGATAATCCTCAATAACTCTTCCTGTATGTTTATTTACTATAGCATCAGGTATAAATTCTCCTTCTTCTACACCTTCTTCATTTTCTTCTATACCTCCTCCAGATTGTTTAGTTCTCTTTGTAGACTTATTAACTTTAGTTGATTTATTAACTTTAGTAGGCTTGTTAACTTTAGATTTTTCAGTTTGTTTAGTTGATTTATTAACTTTAGGTTTATCAGTTTGTTTAGTTGATTTATTTACTTTAGATTTATTATATTTACTAGTTCTAGAGGGGTTAACTTCTTTACTTTTAGTCTCTGATTCAGTGTTAGACTCAACATCAGATTCTGAATTTTCTGAATTTTTAGATTCTTCAAATTCATCAGGTTCTTCATCTAATTCAGATTTAAATTTAAGGAAATCAAATCCTTTAATATACTTGAACATTTTAGAATAATTTTTAGTATCAAGGAATAATTCATTCCAAAATTTAGATGCTTCAATTTGTTTATCTAAAAAATCATTATACTCTGCACCATTTTTATTATCTAAATCATCAAATAATACAATATTGTTTATACCAATATATTGTTTAATCATAAGTTGAATATTAATCTTTTTGTAAATATCAATATTTTTCTTTGTAATTTCAAAATCAGTAAAAATATCAATAATATTGTAGTTTTCATTCTTTCCCATTGTAATAATCATATCTTCAAGTTTTTTGATAATAGATTGAGTAGCAGTTGATTTATCAAAATTCTTACAAACTAGATATTTTTCAGAGTTAGAAATTCTACTAGTATAAGGCTTACATATGTATACTTCTTTATAAAATGTTCTTAATAATTCAATAAATTTGATTGTAGTAGGAGTATATGATTCAAATATTTTAAGTACAAAACTACCTCCATTTTTTTGAACTTTAATTGCTGTAACTATTTCTGCAAATATTAATTTATAAGCTTCTTGTTCTTGAAGATTTTCTTTTTTCCAATCAAAACCACCATCAGCAGTAACTAAATCAGAAGGTTTAGCAAATGATTCTACATCTTTACCTCCACCAAACAATCTAATAGTATTAATTTTTGTTAAATCACCATTTGTTAAAAGTCCTTTATATCCACCACCATACATATCTTTAATTTTATCAACAGATTTGGTTTCTAATACATGAAGTCTTTTGTTTTTTTCTTTATTAAAATAATTAATAAAATCTTGCTGCATTAATAAATGTTCATGATCAGAATGTAAAGTTACGCCATAATAATTATCTTTTGAAGAGGTTTTTATTTCACCAATTTTTTCTTGCATTTCTCTATAATAAATAGTTGCTTGAATAAAAGAACCAGGACCTTCGCATAAATGTGAAGAAGTAAAGTCTTCTTTGTTTGGAATTAAATCGAACATAATTAACATTTCCCAAAGTTTTAAATAAGCACGATTAAGAAGTGGAGGTAGTTTAGGATTAATTTCTTTGATAAATTTTTCAACACCGTCTCCTATAGAATTATATTTGATGCCTGAATCAGTTTCAGCTTTATAATCAATATTTTTTTCGAATAAAGAAGTAACTAGATATATTTTTTTTCTGTTAGAATATTTTTCAGTAAGTTCCATTTTATCTTTATGGTGATGAATAAAGTGTTGAAAACCATAACTTAGTCGAGGATAAGCAACATTATTGGAATAAAGTATATCATAAGAAGCATCAGTAATTTTACTAGGTGATAAATCACTTAAATCAAAAACTAATGGATTATATTTTTTAAAATCTTTCTTAAGTTCTTCAAAATTAGCCATAATATAATTTATATAGATAATATAGTATAAATTAGTTTGTATTTAATTAAATTATATTTACTATTAAAAATTCAACTTTATTATCTATTATAAGTAAAAAAAATGATTTTTTAAAAATAAATATAAGAATATTAAGCTATTATATATAATAAGTATGAAAATTAAAGATTTACTTACTAAAGAACAGGAATCTGATATAGATAAGTTAATTAAATCTTATAGTAAAAATAATGAATTTGAGGTATCTGTCTTTTCTAGTAAGGAGACTTCGAATGAATTATTAACACTAGAAAAGTTTAATAATCTTAATAGCATTCTTACCATTGTAACTCAAAAGAATGAAGAAAAGTATGCAAAGAAAGATGAAACAACATTAGATATAACTTTATCTGTAGGTGATAAGACTATTCAAGAAGATTTTAAAACTAACTACAGAATAAGTATTAATGGTATAGAAAAAATAAATGAATACATGAGTATGTTACATATGAGAAAAAATCATTTAGTATTTGGAGTTTTAATGGGTTTTATAATGGATAAAAGTATTGATGAAAAAGATAAAAAATATATATCAGTTATGAAAAAAACTAAAAATATTAGTAACTATATTGTAGTTGAAGAAATATATTCCAAATTCAAATTAGATTTAGAAGAGAAATTATCTGATGAAGAAATGAAAAAGTTACTAAAATTAAATAAGAATTTTGATATTAATTCATACGATATAATTTATAGATTTAAAGAGCGTTCAAGTTATTTTGTAATTAAAGGAGAAAATGTATTTAGAATTGACTTAACTAAGGTAAGACAGAATACAACAATTAATAATATTGAAAGTAGTCCTTTTCGTTATGAAATAGAAATCGAATGTGAAATTAAAAATAAATCTACTTTTTCAAATCAAATATTTGATATAATTGAATTTGTTATAAAATCAATTCAAGGTTCAAATCATATAATAACTAAATCATTATCAAAAGCAGTTATTGATGAATATAGAGATATTTTAGGTGTTAATCCATCAAAAACAAATTTACATGCAAGACAACCTGTGTCTTTAGAGGTTCAACATGTAGTGGATTATTTACCAAATAAATACGCTGTTACTGACAAAGCAGATGGTGATCGTTATATAATGGTTGTTTTTGATGGAAGATGTTATTTGATTTCAACAAACTTGATAGTAAAAGATACAGGTATTGAAGTTAATAAAAAATATAATAAAACTATAATAGACGGTGAATTAATCTTTTTACCAAAATATAATAAATATCTATTTATGGGCTTTGATTGCATGACTCTTGGTGATAAAAATATGAGAGAAGAATCTAGACTTATGGTAAGATTAGAATCTTTAGATGAAATTGTTGAAGAAATTAATAAGACAAAATTCAAACACAAAAATCTATCAAGTTCAAATATGAATTTTAATGATATTGAAGATATGAAAAAGTATCATACAAAAAACATAATTGATTTTTTTGAAGATATTGATAAAGAAATAGAGTCAAAATCCAATAAAATAATTTTCAGAAGAAAATACTTTATAGAATCAAATGGAGTAAAAGATAATGAAATATTCAAATACATATCATTAATTTGGAATCTATACACAGTTAATAATAATGTTAAATGTCCATACCAATTAGATGGATTGATTTTACAGCCTCTTGACCAAAAATATGTTGTAGAAGTTGAAAAAATCAAATACTTTGATTATAAATGGAAACCTCCTAGAAACAATTCCATTGATTTTTATGTTGAATTTGAAAAAGACAAGAATACTGGAAAAGTTTTAAAAGTATATGATAATTCAATTGAAGGAGTAGTCAAAAATAAACCATATATAATATTAAATTTATATGTCGGTAATACATCAAGGGGAGTAGAAAAACCAATGTTATTTGGAACAAAAGAAGGTATTTCCCAATGTTATCTTTATTTGGATGATGATGGAATACCAAGAACTATTGAGGGAAAACAAATTCTTGATAAAACAGTAGTTGAATTTTATTATAATATGACTGATGACTTACAAAAACAATATAGATGGGTGCCATTTAAAATTCGTTTTGATAAAACCGAATCAGTTCAAAAATTCCAAAGAAGATATGGTAACGCATTTCAAACTGCTCAAAAAGTATGGAGTAGTATAGTTAATCCAGTATTGATGACTGATTTTGATACATTAGCTGATGATGAACAATATAACCAATATTTCAAAAAACTTCAAGACAGAATTGATTTTAATTTGTTGAATCTAGAAAAGAAACAAAATATTTATTATCAAAAAAAATCAAAACTAGTTGAAGATATGGGTGCATTTAATAACTGGGCTAAATCTAATGTAATTTATACTTATTGTAACGCTAAGAGTTATGATGGTATTCAATTAAAAGTATTGGACTTTGGTTGTGGTAGAGGTGGTGATATTCAAAAATGGTATTATTGTGAAGTAGAAATGTATACAGGATTTGATCCAGATTTGGAAGGTTTAACTAATGCAACAGATGGAGCAGTAACTCGTTATAAACAACAAAAATCAAGAAATGACCGTTATTTCCCAGCATTCTTTTGCTTAGGTTCCGGTTCAGCCATATTACAGTATGATGAACAAGTAAAAGCACTTGGTAGACTTAGACCAGATGATAAAAGAGTTTATGATAAAATTTTAACATGGGATGATAAGAGAACAATGTTTGATAGAGGTAATTTTTCATACACTATTCACTATATGTTATCAAATGATAATTGTTTTAATAACCTACTAGATAATTTGAATAGATATGTCAGAGACGGAGGTATTATTATGTTTTGTACCTTTGATGGTGAATTATTAAAGGAAAAACTTAAAGATAAAGATAGAATTATTGAATATTATGATGACAATGGTGAAAAGAAAATTTTATATGAAATAGTTAAGAAATATGATGATAATTCTAAGGATAAAACAGGTTTAGCTATTGATGTGCATATGGCTTGGATTATGGAAGAAGGTGTGTATCAAACTGAGTACTTGGTTTTACCAGATTATATAATTAAATCTTTAAAAGAAAAAGCTTCATTTGAACTTTTAGAAAACTTATCTTTCAAGGACATATTTGAAAATAATAAAGAATTTTTAAAAATAGGTTCTAAAAAAGAAGTTGGAAGAGAAAAGAAGTTCTACACAAGTGTTTATCAATTTTATAAAAACACTGAATTTAATAAGAAATTACAAGAGTTCTCATTCTTATCAAGATATTATGTTTTTAGAAAAAGTGAATCTGACTTAAGTAAGATAAAAAAAGAATATTACGGACCTAATCGTAAGAGAATCACTGGTAAAAAGAATGTTAGATAAATTAAATAATTAATAAATTAAGTTAAATTATAATTTTTTATATATATTTATAATACAATATTGATGATTATAAAATATATTGATGAGAATCAAATTAATATTATTTTAAATGAGATTACTAATTCAATCTCAAAATTATCTTGTCCTGAAAGTTTTTTTAATTTTTCAAAAAATATCTACTATAGTCCTAAAATTATTAGTGAAATATTTGGAGAAGAGTATTTAATTACAAATTATCTTGATAATATTAATTTACTTAGATATTGGACAGATATATTGGTGTATAATATTAATAGAACCGATAGAAAAGAAATGATATCTAAAATTAAAAAAAATAATATTATTGATAATTTTATTAATAGTGATATTTTTATTACTAAAAATGATTATCCTTATACAATACCAAATACAAATTATAAAACATTTATTATATGGAATATTGCTAATAATCAAATAGACATTAATGATATATCATCATTTATAGAATTAAAAGATAAACAATGGATAATTTGGAAAAATCCTCCTATTTATAAATCAATAAAAGACATTGAACATTATCATGTAATGATAAGACCAGTACAATCAAAATTTAAATTGACAAGACTTTATATTATCCAAAGACATGGTCCAAGAGAACCGATAATGATACCTCCCAAATTTATTAAAAATTATTGGGATAATTCAAATTTAGATCACAAGTCAGCTGTACAAAAAGCAAATTTAACACCATTAGGAAGATTATATTGTCAATTTATTGGTAGTTTAATTTATGCAAATTACAGTGATTGTTTTGATTTTAATTTATTAAACAATTCTAATGCACTTTTTGGAAGTACAGATTTTCAAAGAACTATAGAAACATCAATTTTAACAATAGATGGTATGGGATTAAATAAAATTTGTGAAAAATTAAATATAGTAGACTTTATTGGTTCAGATACTGTTTTTAATTCAGAGCAAAGGAAAAATTATTATAACAAATTAGGAAATCCAAATATCAAATGGAGTAAGGATTTAGATAATTTAAATAAACAAATTTTTAGATTAACAGGTTCAAAAGTAAGTAATTTTAGTTATTATTTTGAATTAGCTAGTACAATGAAATGTTATGAATTTCATAACTATAAAATGTTAGAAAATGATACAGACAATCAAGAACTTCAAGACATAAAAAATACAGTTTACAATTTATCCACTTATTATTATAATGAAGTACATAATCCTGAAAATACAGATAATACCGAGACAACATTATTAGGAAAAAATGCTTGTGAGAAAATATTAGAATTATTTTCAAGCTCACAATATAAATTTGTATTATTAACAACACATGATAATATGATTATGCCGATTGTTAAAAATATAATTTATGGGGTATTTAATAATGATATAGAGTTTGATGGTCTTAATTATGATAAAAAATATTTTAATGAAAATGTTGTTTCTAAAATAAAATTATTACAATTTCCAGATTTTAATTCTAATATAAGATTTGAACTTTGGGAAGATGATTACGGAAAAAAAATTATTAGGATTTATTATAGTAGCTTGTTCTTGTTTGAATTTTCTTAATTTTTATAGATATTTATCTTTTTTATTAGTATTTAATACTAATAAAAAAATTGATTTATAAACAAAAAGATATATTATAATATATATAAAATGTCACAATATTCAGTATATAAAACTTCCGAGTTAATTAAAAAGTTAGATGAAGTAGAGGATGATAGTCCTGATGTCATTAACTTTTTTAAGAACTTTAAATTTAGTAGTATTATAAATCAGAATATAGCAAAAACAAATTCAACATATGTTTTTAAAAATGTAATTAAAGAAGATACAACTAAGTCAAAAATTGTTATGCTTCTAAATAAACTTCATCAACAGAACATAACTAAAATAACAGCTTCATTTAGAGAAATTGTATTCCAAACTCAAGATGAAATTCAAGAATTAGTAAATCAGTGTATACAAAAGATTAAAAGAGATTCTGAACAAACCAGACCATTAGTAGCGGCTTTATGTTTCGAACTTCTTAAAACTTATTTTGTTACAACTGAAGGAGAAAAAATATTTTTCCGAAAACTATTACTAAGTGAAGTTAAAAAGGAATATATATTTAGTATTGATTATGAGAATTCTGAATGGTCAAAAGAAAAAGCAGAAAAGGTGATGATTTTAATCGGAACACTTTATAATAATAAAATTATTGATCCAGCTATTATGACAAGTATAATTAATGATTTCAAGAAGAAAATTGAATATGTAGATGTTGATATAACTCAAGAAGGAAATGAAGATTATTATGAAAAAGTAGAAAATTCAATTAATTTACTTTCATGTTTTGTATCATGTATAGTACTTAATGAAGATTCTAAAAAAATATATGATAATTTAGATATTTTTCTTGATGAACAAGTTACCATTTATGAAGGTAACAGACGTATTCAAAAGAAGGTTAGACTTGCATGTAAGAATATTATTTATGAACTAAGAAAAGCCTAAATAATAAATAAAAACAATAAATATTTATAATTCAAAATTATCAATTTCGTTTGTATCAATATCAAGTTTAACAACTAATAAATATGATTTATATAATTCATTATAAAGATACAAATAAGCTATTTTGATATCAGTATTTTTAATTGATTCTTTAATTATATCTAAGGATTTATTTAATTCTTCGATAGAAATTTTTGATGGACATCCATTATCTTCAAGACCTATTATATAATAACATCTTGGACAAGTATTATCAGGATAATAAGTACTCTGAAACATTCTCCAATATATTTGTCTTAATAATTTATCAGTTTTATTAGAATAAGTTATTAAGGTCCTTTTATATTCAATAAAACCATTTTCAAATTCATATGAAAACTTGTATTTAATTTTTATAGGTATTTGAAGTAAATTGTTATTAGTTGATACTAAATCAAATATATTTTTTAGTTTTAAATCCAGTCTTGTAATTTTCCTATCGATTGAATTTGTATTTTCTTTTTTATAACTATTATTTTTCATTTTATTATTAAAACATAATAAGTTTTTAATTAGAAATAATAATATAAATACCTTTATATATAAAGTATTAAATGGGAATAGATGGTTTATATAAATTTATAAATAAAAATATACCAGATGTATATGATAACATTGGAATATATGATATAAAAGGTCAATCATGTATAATAGATGGAATGCAACACATATACAGTCAGTTAATTTATATGAGGTCAAGAGAAAAGGAGATTATTAATAAAAGTGGAGGAAATATATCTCATATACACGGTCTTATTAATTCATTAACTTATTATTTTAAAAATGGAGTTGTTCCAATTTTTATTTTTGATGGTAAGGCTCCAGATATTAAAAGAAAAAAAATTGAAGAACGTAGAACAATACTTAAGGATAATCTTAAAAAATTAAAAGAATTAGATAAGAAAAAAAAAGAAATAGACGAAATTATTAATAAACTAAGTTCATCAGATAAAACTAATTTAATTAACGAAGATAATGAAGATAATGAAGATAATGATGATAATAAAGATATTGATGATAACTTATTAGAAGACAATAAAGACGAGTTAATTTTTGGTACTCCTCCAGATAATCTTTGTTTAGAAGAAGAAATGCAGAAAATGAATAATATTCAAGAAGAATATAAGAAAATTTATAAAAAATCTATTGTTCTTAAAGATTATTATATTGGAGATTGGATTATGATTTTAGAATTACTTGGTCTACCAGTAATTAAAGCTAAAGGAGAAGCTGACCCACTATGTGCATATCTTTTAAAAAATAATAGAGATATTTATGGGATTATATCTGATGATTCTGATATGTTAATTTTTGGTGCACCAGTTTTAATGAGAAAATCAATTAATCAACAATTTACAATAATTAGAGGAGATTGTCTATTAAAAAAGATTATAAAACTACTTAAAAAAGAAATAAGTGAAGATATAACTTTTACTTTTGATAACTTGGTAGACTTTGCTATACTTCTAGGAACAGATTATGGAAATTTTACTCTTAACAAAAAAATGAATGATTCATTAGAAATTTTAAAATATTATGTTAATAGTGATAAAGATATTAGTAAAATTATATCTTATGAACAAATAGAGTACTTTAATATTATCAAAAAGTATTATACAGAATTTGAACCTGATGAAGATTTATTTAATAAAATTAATGACATGGAATGGAATAAACCAAAATTACTTGAACTTAAACTTAAACTTTTAGAATATGAGGTTGATGAAGATTATATTGATAAAAATAATGAAATTATTAATTTATATTATAAAAAAATAATGAAAGCTAGACAAAAAAAAAAATATAATTACTATGGATTTGATAACAAAAAAAGAGTATTTAGTTTTGATTCTTCACACAAAAATATTTTAATTGATAATGATATCCAAAGTAAAAATAATAAAATACAAAAGTTTGCTGAGGAAATTCATAAATTTAGAAATAAAAACTTATGTCAAAAAACAAATAATAATTATTATGAAAAAAATATATTTAAAAAAGATAATAAGGAAGATAATACTAACTATTCTGTATCAGATTCTACTAGTAAATCTAGCTCTTCAGATAATCCTGATAATCCTGATAATCCTGATAATACTAAAGAATTTTTTAAAATGGATGATTAATTAATTATTATTTATTTGATTTATTTGATTTACTTGATTTACTTGATTTACTTGATTTACTTGATTTACTAGATTTATTTGATTTACTCGATTTACTCGAACCATCTGAACTAGATGAACCAGATGAACTATTTGGACCAGATGAATTATTTGAATTATCTGAATCATCTGAATTATTTGATTTATTTGAATTTTCAGACTCATTATAATTTTTTTCAGAAGTTATAACATTCGAATTATTATCATTATTTTTTTTATAATTTAAAATTTTCTTTTCTGAAAATACAAACGTATATATAAAATAAATTATACAAGCAACAATAATAACTATAAGTATTAGCATCCAAACTGATATTTCAAAACCAAAAATACTAAGAACTCCAAAAAAACCGCCAGCTTCTTGATTGGTAACAGGTCCAGATTCCATTAAATCATTTTCGATATTAATATCTTTATTAAGAATATTTTGTTTATCAATACCAGATTCTAAATCAAATGTAACACTAGCTTTTTTAAAAATATTTGTATCCCGTTCAGATAACAATATATTATCCCCTGAATTTCCAATATTGTTTAATGGTGGAATATTGGTTATTTGTTGAATTTGTTGAACATTTGATACAGTGGGTAAAATAGGAATATTAGGAATATTAGTACCACTTGTTAAAATTTTATTAGAAACAATTATGGGATTAACAGGACTAGAAACGAAATTACTATTTTCAAAATAATTAGTATTCATAAAAGAATTTGTCTTTTCACAAATTTTACCAACTAAAGGTCCGTATGAATCATACATATTTGATAAATAATCTTTATTATTAGTATCCATTGATAGATATAAACTATATATACCAAATAATTTATCAAAAAAAACGAGTTATATAAAGTTATATAAAATTGTAAAAATAGCCAATTAAATATAATATTTTTAATAAATAAAAATTGATATTAAAACATATAACGTTATAATATTAATTATAATTTTTATGAGCTCTTCAATTAATAATATTCCATGGATTGAAAAATACAGACCGAGAAGATTAGATGAAGTAATATCTCAAGAAGAATCGGTAAACATACTAAACAATACATTAAAAACTGGTGAATTACCTCATTTACTATTATATGGGGCACCAGGGACAGGAAAAACCAGTTCTATTTTAGCCTTATGTAATCAACTATTTGGTCCAGAAAGAGTGAATGAGCGTGTGATTGAGTTAAATGCTTCAGATGAACGTGGTATTAATGTGGTTAGAGGAAAAATTATAAATTTTGCAAAAATTGCAATTGGTACAAAAGATCCAAATTATTTATGTCCTCCCTATAAAATAATAATTCTTGATGAGGCTGATGCTATGACAAAAGAAGCACAAGCAGCTTTAAGAAAGGTAATGGAAGAAAATTCAAATATCACAAGATTTTGTTTTATTTGTAATTATATAAATCAAATAATTGAACCGATTAATAGTCGATGTGTAAAAATAAGATTTAAGCCAATTAATAAAAATTTTATAATTGATAAACTAAAATGGATTTCTACAAAAGAAAAAATTCCTGTTTGTGATAGTGCATTAGTAAGTATATCTGAAATTTCTAATGGTGACTTAAGAAAAAGTATTTTGATGCTTCAAAATATAAAATACATTAAAATAGAAAGAAGTATTGATTCTGATATTCAAGATGAAGATGTATATCAAATGTGTAAATTTATAACAAGTTCACAATTAAAAAAATATATAAAGAACATAAAAAAAAATAATAATGTTTCTAATATAATAAAAATAACTAAAGATATAATTAATAAAGGTTATGTTTTTAATTCGGTAATTATTAAAATTATTGAATATATTGTTAATGATGATGACATCAAAGACACTGCAAAAGCAAGTATCTTATTTGAAATAAGTTTTATTGAAAAATATATTAATGATGGTGCAGATGAATATATACAGCTTTTGAAATTATTAAATAATATTTCAAATGTATTGTAATTATTAAAAAAATTTTTTTACAGGTATACAGATTATTCTAATTTGTAATTATAAATTTATTTAGGAACAAATGATTGAGGTGACATCATTTGACCCATTGTTTGTCCCATAGGTTGAGCAAAAGACATTGATGGTACTATTGATGAAGTTACACTAGGTACACTTTGCATTGTTTGCATAGGAAGAGATGTTAGTGTTTGAGCAGTTGGAATTGATTGTATGGACTGTACAGATTGAGGTAAACTAGAAATCATATCAGTATATTTGGTGGGGTCTTTTGCTACACTGTGAAAACCATACATTAAAGCTAAGACAACAGCAATAAGTGTTAAACTATTAATTAAAAATAATAAATCTACTGTAAAAGAAGAAAAAATTTTAGACATATCAAAACCATTTGTAAAGCATATTAATGAGCATGAACAAATAATTAGTACAAGAATAATATATATCGTTGTTTTAATTGTTGCGCCAGTATCTTGCTCTACCATTTTACTCATTAAAGCAGATTTTAATACATCAGAGTATGCTCCTCCTCTCATAAATTCACTTGTTGATTCAAATTCCATTTATAATATTAATAATATAATATTATACAAAAAATTACACAAAAATCAAAATAATTTTTTTATTATTTAATTAGCTAAATTGTTCTAACTCTTTTTCTAATTCATCTATTTCTAATTGACTATTATTCTTTTTTTTATCTTTTTTATTCTTTTTTTTATCCTTTTTATTTTTTTTATCCTTATGATCTGATAAATTTTCAAGTTCTTTTTCCAGATCATCTTCCAACTTATTTTGTAGTTTATTTTCAAGTTCAAATGATTCATTTTTTATATTTTTTTCTTTTTTCTTTTTCTTTTTATCTTTTTTACTAGTTTCTTTAATATGATTAAGAAGTGTTTTTTCTTCAGTAATTGTTTTTTTTAGTTTTTTCTTTTGATCTAAGAAAGTATTGCCTAATTCTGAAATTTCATCTTCAGAATCATCATGAGATTTTACTTGTGTTTTTCCTAAACAAATATTTTTATCATCATAAACAACTTTTTTAAGTGAAGATTTTATAGATAAAAGTTCATCAAGATTAATTAATTTATTTGTTTTAATATTATCCTTATCAACTTTGTTAAGACCTTTAGGTCCATTAGAAACATCTTTTAAAAAAGGTAGAACATGTCTATTACAAATAGGTTTAAAATTATTTTGATGTTCATTAATATTGTCATCGTGATTACTATCATTATGATTATTTGATTTTAATTTAATTGAACCAAGAAGATAAGATTTCAAATCAATCTCAGGCTCTTGTTGAATCATTAACATACATAATGTAAATTTTAATTGAAAACAGTCTTTATTATCCAAAACAATTTTTACAATTTTAATATTTTTAATTTCAAATAATATATTATAAGTTTTAGTATAATCCAATATATCTTTGTCAATCTCATTTTTGTCATCATCTAATATAATAGTATCTTCGTTAAAAAATATACTAAGTAGATAAGGATAATTTTCAAATTCTTTCCACGGATATTCTATGTTTATATTAGAAAAATGTTTAGAAAAAATACTTGTTAAATATTTCGTCAATTCCTTAATAAAATTAATAAAATCAATTACTTCTTTAGATTTATGATTTAAACCAAATCTTAAAACTTTAAAATCCTGATATTCATTTTTAAATTTTGTGTTTGAAAGAGTAAACCAAAATTTATGAAATGGTTTTTGAACTTTGTTATTATATATGGAAAAGTAGGTTTTAGTGTTATTTATAAAATCATGATCAACTTGCGATGAATCAAATTTATTAGTCTTAGTTATTAGATTTTCTAACATTTGCTTATTATAATAAATTAATTAATTTTTAAGTGTAAAAATAATTATATCATTTTAATTTTAAGGATTTTTTTTCCATTAGAATTAACTGAAAACATTTGATAACTAATTTTTTCAAATAAATTGTTACATAATAAAATTACTAATTTGATTACATCATTTGTATCATAATCAATATCAAAATCAAAGTATTTAATATCAATTAAATCTTTTTTTATACCATGTTTTTTAATAATATAATTATAAATTTCTAAAACATCTTCACTTAATGATATTTGTTTTAATTTAACTTTAAGAATTGATTTTGATTCATCATTAAACAACATATTTATAAATTCCAGAACATCATTATAATATTTTTTATTTGACTCTAACATTTTATCATTAATTTTTTCAATAATAACTTTTGTATCAGTAATTACAGATTTTTCCATGATAAATATATATAATATATATATATAATTATGATTAATAATTTTCAATATTTTGATATAGACATAACAATTAACGATAAACGAGACGTTAGAGGTCTAATTTTACATAATAAAATAAAAATTGTTTTGATTTCTGATGTGGATATAAATAGGTCAATATGTAGTGTTGGTGTAGGAGCTGGATATTTACAAGATAGTTTTGAAGGTACTGCACATTTTCTTGAGCATTTATTATTTATGGGAAGTGAAAAATATCCAAAACAAAACGATTATACATCATATATTCAAACATGTGGAGGCATATATAATGCTTTTACTGCAGATAACATGACAGTATATTATTTAGAACTAGACACATCATTTTTTAAAAAAGGAGTTGAAATGTTATCATGGTTTTTTAGAAAGCCAATATTAGATATGAATCATATAAATTCAGAAAGAGATATAATAAACTCAGAACATGAAAAAAATATATTAGATGATAGATGGATTACAGATGATTTATTTAAGTATTTTGTAAAAGAAAAAACAAAATATTGTAAATTTGGTACAGGAAACAATGAAAGTTTAAAAGACATAACAAAAGAAGATATTATGGATTTTTATAAAAAATTTTATACTACTGATAACATGTATGTTTGCATAATTGATAATAAGCCTATTGACACAATGATAAAAGAATATATACCATTTTTTAATGATATTGAAGATAATTTTTATAACAAAGAAAATAATGACAGATTTAATAAAGAAATAGTTAATTTTAATGGAAATAATTTAATAATTTTTAATTCTATTTCAGAATATAATTTTTTAAATATTTATAATATATTTAAATGTGACAACGAAAATCAAATAGATTATCAATTACTAAATTTAATAAATTATTTAATTGGTTCAGAATATGATTTATCATTATCTTATTATCTAAAAGAAAATGATATAATAAAAAATATGAAATCATCAATAGATTATTTTTATGATCATGAAGCAAATATTAATATTAAACTAATTTTAACAGAATCATCATTTGATTCTGTTAATAAAATTATCGTGTCTTTTAATAATTTATTAAACGAACTTTATAATTTGACTGAAGAAAATTTTAAAAAAATTTATGAGAACTTTCAAAAAATTAATTTACTTAAATGTCTATATTCTAATAATGATAAAAGTGTAGATACAGCAATAGATGTTATTGACAATCTAATTAAAAGTGAACCTAGATATGCAATATTAAGAAAAGGAATTGTCCCTAACTATGATTCAAATGTCTTTAAAAGATTTATAGAAATTATTGATAGTATAAAAATTAAGATTATTACAAATGTAAATTTTAAAAAAAATATAATATTTCAAACATCTAAATGGTACAACACAAAATATGTAATTACAGAACATGATTTTTTAGAAAAAAATTTTGATAAAAACAATGATTTTAAATTTAATTTATTAAATTGTATTGGAATTAAAGATTTTGTGATTAAGACAGATATTTTTAATAAAAAAATTAATAAAAAAGAAATACCTCAACTAGTTTATAAAAATGATATACAGAAAAGAATAGTATATTATTTAGAAAAAAACAAATATAATCAACCAATAGCGAGTGTATCATTATTAAGAAAAAATGTGTTACTAAAAGATAAAGAACATAGAATAATAATGTTAATATATATAAATTTATGTAAAATATTATTAAACTACTATCTTGAAGTAATGAGTGATTACAAAATGTATTTTGATATTGCACAAAACGAAGATAATTTAATATATAATTTTAGTGGGTTAAGTTATTTAATAAATAAATTTATTTTTGATATAAATAAAGTAATAAATCCAGAAACTTTTTTATTAAATCCAGTTTTAGAAAAGAAATTTTATAAGTTTATTAGAGATTTTAAAGAATATATATTAAATTCCAAATACGAATGTCCTTATATTAGATGTATTGAAACTCAAAAAATAATTTTAAACAATTCAATGTTTCCAGATGAAACAATAAATTTTATAAAAAAATTAACATTTGATGATTTTAAAAATAAGTTAAAAGAATGTTTAAAGTATCAATACGAAACTTTTATTATAGTAGGTATTGATAATGATAATAAGGAATTAAGTAATAAAAAATACATTGTTAATGAAAATATTAATTATATTATCGAAGCATTATGTCTTGACCATAATTTGTATTTATTAAAGAATAATATTAAAACAAATAATTTATTTGAAAAACTAAATTATGTTTTTAAAAAAAACAATATTAATCAAAAGGAAAAAAATAATTGTTTAATGCTTAATTATATTGTAGATGAAATTGATATAGAATATGATAATAATTTTATTAACAAAAGTATTATTGATAAAATTATTAAAAATAAAATAATATATCAACTGGTTTCAGAAATAATAAATGAACCTTTATTTGATCAAGTTAGAACTATTGATAAAATAGGTTATATTGTTAAATGTGATTTTGTTTACAAAAATTTAGATAATAAATCGGTTATGATTGTATTTTTCTTGATTCAATCAATATATGGAATAGATAAAATCACTAAATCAATTAAAAAATTTAATTCTTATATAAAAAATGATATTAAGAAAAATAAAAGTACTTACATTGAAAAATTTGAAAATCTTAAAAAGAGTAAAATTCTTTCTTTAGAAAAACCATTTTTAGATTTAGAAGAAGAAATTGGAACATATATTAGCTCATTTTCTGATAAATATGGTATTTTTAATATTAATGACTTATTGTTAGAAATATGTAAAAATATTCAATTTAAGGATATTATCGATGGATTGAATAAAGTAACTAATTCAAGCATAACACATAAAATAGTATTAGATACCAAGATATTAAATGATAAATCCAAATCTTCTAATAAATAAAAAAATTGATTTAAATTATATAATTTAATTAAATATATATAAGAAAATCATGAATATTGATTATGACATGCTAAAACAATTATCTCTTAATTCAGACCTTAATTCATCTGATGCTGAGCTATTAAAACGTGTACTTACAGGTATTACATCTGGTAATAAAGTTAAAATGACGCCACAAGAAAGAAATAAATTGATGGCTAAATTATCTAATCAAACTTCTAACGAATATGTCGCTACTAAGGATGTTAGTGAAATGAATGATGAAGAAAGACAAGCTCACAGAGAAGCTCTTAGAAAAAAATTACGTGATAAACAAAGAGCTGCCGAACAAGCTAGAGCTGGTGGAAATCCATTTTCTGGTAAAAAGAAACAGACTTCTGTAAATAGTGCTATGTCAAATTTAAATGATATTTTAAGTAAACTTGATATGAACCAATTAAACAATCACGCAGAACAAATAGCACAAAATACTATTAACCAAAATGCTCAAAATACCCAAACTCCAACTGCTAAACAAGATAAAGTTGTTGTAGATGAAAATCTTGATGATTATGTAAATTAATAAATTATAAATTAAATTTTTTGTTTATAAAGAAAATATTAGTACTAATATTTTTATAAAAATTAAGTCAAGTTTTAATATGTTATCAAAGATGGCTCTTTATTAATGTCATAAAGTGATATTATTTCTTTTTCATCATTATTATCAATAATAAAACTTTTTGATTTTTTGTTATCTAAATTTTTATCATTATCACTATTTTCTACATCTTTTGTTTTATTTTTTTTGTTTTTTTTACTATTTTTTTTTTCATTTTTGTTAGTATCATTTTTTTTATCAGATTTATTAGAATCATCAGAATCATTTTGTAATAATGTATTATTAGATTTAGTCATAATTGTCTGTTCTTCATCTTGATAACAATATATAATAATAATACTAACTAAATCAATTATCATTAATAATATTAAAACAATAGTATAAACAGAATTATTATATATTGTATCAAAATAATATTTTATTATTAGAAAATATACAAAAATTGTGATAGTTAATAATATAAAAACATTAAGTGGTCGCCCTATAAAGTAATTTAAAAAATTTAATATAGTAAACATAATTAGATTTATAATATATAAAAGTTTTAATAATTTAACACACTATAATTTGAATAGTTTAGTTAGTATATATACATATAGACTTTATTGATATTTAGTAAGTTTTAGTTTGATTTTTATAATATACAATATAGTATAATTAATATGAATAATTTGGGTCAAGAGCCAAGTAATCAAGCACTAGTTGATGCTTTAAAATATACTAGTGATATAATTGTTACATTAACAGACAAAATTAATAATCAAGACTTGAAGATTAATTTTCTAGAGAAAACAATTATTGAACAAAAAAATATAATTTCAAAAAATCAAAATGATATACTTGAATTAAATAAAAAAATGTCTTTGACAGAGAAAAAATTATTATTATTTATTAATAAGGAAATTTTAACTTCAAAAAGTCAATCTGTACTAAATGATAATGTTGATATTAAAGAATTAAAAAATAAAGAAAACCAAAAAAATAATTTGGAATTTGAATTTTTAACTCAAACTATAAATGATTTAAGTTCAGGTTTGGGTATAGATGGATTAAATCAAATAGAGGAACTAGATGAAATAGATTTGGAAACAATAAATAATACTTTATGTAATACTACTATGGTTTCTGATGTGACTTCATTTAATAATGAGGATATTGAATTAATAAAAAAACAAAAAGCAACAAGTATTGTGGAAAATCTTATTAGAAGAAAACAGGAATTAGAGAAAAAAATTAATGGAGTAAATAATCAATCAAATCAACCTAATCAACCTAATCAAAATAATTTAACAAATACATCAAAAATTTTAATTGATACAGGAAAATCCACAGAACAAAACAACGATAATAAACCTTCTCAAGATATTAATGCAATTAGAAGAAAGAAAAATTTTGCTAGAAAGTTTTAGTCTCATCGTTTTGCTATAAATTAAGTTTATTTATAATTATTATAATATTAATTATTATAATTATTAGAGAATGAATAATTTAGAAAAAATTAGTGATGACGATAGAATTGTAAATTATGTATGTTTTTGTAAAAAAAACTTTAAGGTTGGTTCACCAATTTTATATGGATTACCATGTTGTCATATGTTTCATGAAAAATGTTTTAATAAATATATTTTAGAAAACCAATTAAAAACAAATGACAAAAAAAATCTATTAGATTGTCCTATATGTAATGAAAAAATAGAAACTGTTTTAAATGAAAACAAAATTAATTCAAAAGATAAATATATCCAATACAAAAATGATATATTATCTGTAAAATTAGATAATTCTGCAGAAATAAATTATGTAACTCTACCAATTAGTATTGTTAAATTAACATCAATGGTTAATAAAACAATTTTAATTGAAAACCAAAAACAATTTATTAATACTCTTGAATATATTTTAAAAGGTATGAACATTAAAATAAATATTATTGATAATACAAAAAGAAATCCTTTTAATATAGTTAATAATTCATTAGAATGGAAAAGTAAAAAAGATAATAATGAAAAAGTAGTAATAATTTCTAATCATTCTCATTATCTCGATTCATTTATTCTTCACTATATTTTTAGATGTGGTTTCGTATCTTCTGATTTTATTAATGCTACAGATTTAGGAAGATTAATTGCTTCAAAGTGTAAATTATTAATTTTTAAAAGAGGTGTTGATACTAATATGGTCGAAAAAATAAAAGAATATCTAAATGAGATGAAAAAAATTGTTGTATATCCAGAAGGAGCAATGGCTAATAATAATACATTGTTAAGATTTAGAACCGGAGCATTTTATACTGGAGCAGCTATTTGTCCAGTTGTTATTAAATATAAAAACTTTGTATATGATGATGACATTAAATTGACATTATTAAAATTAATTACCCAAGATGAAATATCTGTTGATGTATATATTAATGATTTTGAATATCCACCTTTTGATAATCAAAAAATAGAAAAAATCAGAGATAAAATGGCGAAAATTGGTAATTTAAAAAAATCACGTGTTTCGAATAGAAATGTTAAAGAATAATATTTTTAACTTAAATATAATTTTATATTTATATATAGTTATAAACATATTTATCACAAAATGAGTAATAGCAAAAAAAAATCAGATAAAAATAATTTAAAAAATAGTTCAAAAGAAATTGAATATAATGAAAAAGAAGAATTAGATAATTTATCTGAAGAATTAAATAAATTAAATGACATTAATAATATATCTAATATAGTAAAAACAAATAAAAATATTGAGGAAAAAATAAAATTAACTCCAGAACAGAATTTAAATTTACTATATGATGAATTATATAAAGTTTTATTAAAGAGCGATTGTAAATGTATAAGTGGTGAATTAATTTCTTATAAACAATCTGATGCAAATGCATATATATCTATTAAAATATTTGGATTTCAAATTAGTTGTATATTTTGGCAGATATCAAAATCATCAAATTATTCATTTTATAAGAATTTTAAGGATGGTGATAAAATTAAATTTGAAGGAAACTTTTCGATATTAAAAAAAAATTTTTCAATATATTTTAACATCAAATCAATGGAAAAAGTTGGTATTGGTGATTATTTAGCATTACATAATGAATTAAGAAAAATGATATCAGATATGGAACTTGATAAAAATAAAAAAATATTAAAGAAATTTCCTTATAATATTGGTATAGTTACATCTATTGAAGGAGCAGCTATTCAGGATATTTTACAAACCTTAAAATTAGATAATTTTATTGGTAAAGTAACCATTGTAAATGCAGTAGTTCAAGGTAAATCTTGTCCACAATCAGTAATAAGTGGTTTAAGTTATTTTGAAAATAATAATAATGATGTTGACTTGGTTTTAATTACTAGAGGAGGTGGTTCTTTTGAAGATTTAGTAGGGTTTTCAGATTGGGAATTAGTTAACAAAATATCTAAAACAAATTTAATTACATTAAGTGCTGTAGGGCACCAAATAGATAATCAACTATCAGATGAAGTAGCAGACTATAAATTTGCAACTCCATCTATTGCTGCTAAATTTATTGTTGAAAAACAAAAAGAGTTTATTGATAGATATATTAATTTTAAAAATATACTCGATTTTTATAAGGACAAATATATAAAAAGTTTAATTAAATTTCAAAAAATAAATGAAAATTATGATAGTATTTTGGAAAATTTTAGTATTTCAGAAATTAAAGATAAATTATATAAATACTCAACAATGGTAAAAGATAAATTACAAAACTATAATAGTGCTAAAAAATCATATTATAATTATGCTGTTGATTTGAAACCAACTTTGTACATAAAATCAAAAGAAATTAATTCTATTCAAGATATTATTAGTGCTAAATCTAAAAAAATAGATATTGTTTTACCTGATGGTAAAATAAAAATATCTTTTAAAATTGAAGAAATTTTTGAAAATCAGTAAAAGGTATTTTAACAACCCAAATATTTATGTTGCTAATAAACTTTTATAATTTAATAAAAGTTATTTAATAAAAAAATAATATATATTATTAATAAAAATGGATAATAATATATTATTAGATGACACAATAGAAAAAATAAATAATCTTTCAAATGAAAAAAATAAAAACACATTTGTTAAAAACTTTAATGAGATTAAAAATTCAATATCAAAAATAGATAAGATTTTGGAAGAAAAATCCGAAATTAATGAAAACACTCCTATAGATAAGTTATTTGATATGTTAGAAAACTATAAACAATTTGTCGAAAATGATAATAACTGCATGGATATTGTAAGTTTCAAAAAAATTAAAGATATAACTGAACTAATAGAAAAAAAAATAAATGATAAAATGGTAGTTTATGAAATAAAATAAAAAATTTGATATTTTTTTATAATATTTAATATTATATATAAATCTTAACATATATATAACTTATATAATTTATACATATGAGCGAATTTGATGAAGTAATAACAATAGATGGTATTAATTATAAATATGATTTTGAAAATGATAAATTAATTGAAATTTCATTAGAAAAAAAATCTGTTCAAATAGAAAAAACTATTCAAAGTAATAATAGTAATCTTAGTACAAATAATGAATCAGAACAAATATGGTATCCTGATGCAGATATAGATTTATGGGAATCTTTTTTAAATCGTGGTTTAATTGATGAAGAAAAAGAGTGTATTCTCGAATATATTGTAGAAAAAGAGCTTAATAAACAAATACAAAAATTAAGTGATAAAGTTAGTAAAGATAATTGTTTCATACCTAAACTAACTAAGAATAACGGTAATTGTTTATTTGAATCACTAAGTGTATTAGGATTAGGTGATAATGATTTAGATATTGAACCACATATGATGCTTAGAAATAATATTTCTTCAGTATTATTATATTTAAGAAATTGCATAGATTTTTTTCCTGGATTAAATATTACTCCCGAACAAATATTTGAAAATTCTAATGATATTGAATTTGTAAAAAATAAAAAAACAGGTGAAATTTTTCAATATAATTATGATATGATGATTTGTGATTTAAGAACAAATTATTCATGGACAAGATTACCAACCGAACTAGTATTAATGGCTATTTCTAGAATATATCAAATTAAAATTTTGATTTATCACAATAAAACAAATTTTGTAAATGAAATAAATGTTTGGAAAGATGACCCTACGATCGATAATGAACTAATAAACACAATACGTTTAGGACATATTAATGAAGAACATTATATTCCTATTTTAAATATCCCTGAAGAATTAGTTGAACATGATGAAACAATTAATAATATCCTAGAAATTGAAATAGAATATGAAGATAAAAAAAATAAATATAAAAAATGGGCTAAATTTATTGCATCCACAATATATGATTCTTATGGAAACACAAGTTTAGGTCTTGATAATCAAAATAATACTCAGACTCAAAACGAGACTAAATCACAAAATAAATATAGAATCATTGAACCATCAAAAGCTAACCAAGTTGAAAAAGTTAATTTAGATGAATTTGAGATTTTGTAAAAATTTATATATGGTACATGCTTATAGATTTTATAATAAAAATTGATATTAAATTAATTTAATAATATTAATATATATAATAACAAGATTTCTACTAAAATATGACAACAATTTATAAAGACTCTATCCGCGATAGTATATATATTTACCCACTAGATATTAGTACAGCCATAAGACCAGATGCTGTTAAATTTAAATCAATTAACGAAATTAAATTATTAAAGTCAACATCATTTAAGCCACCAGTATATTCACCAATATGCTCATCAGTATGTTTGTCTGATGATTTTGATATCTTAGAAACTCCTCTTATATTTGATGTTAATTTTTCAAGAACCAATACTTATAGTCCAGTATCTGAGATATCTGAAGTGTCTGAAGTGTCTGAAGTGTCTGAAGTGTCTGATATATTAGAAAATTCATCAGATGAAAGTGTTATCAGTAGTCCTAGTGTGAATATAGATTCATCAGATGATGAGTATAGGAGGCATCGTCGGAGGCATCGGATAAAGAATTATCATAGTACAATTATAAAACACATCAAGTTATCATATGATGAGGAAATACATAATCCAAATGGATTTAAGACAGATTTAACTAAGGAAAATTATTTAATATCGATATTGATTAAGAAGAGGTCATCAAATTGTATCATGGGGCCATCATCCCATATAGCAGCATTTTTGCCGAGTAATACCGATATAAAGTCGTGTTTTATACCCTGTGGGAAAGGGAAAGGTCGTAATAGGTGAAAATTCAGAAAGAGCCCTAAGAGGTAACTCATTAATTAAAACACATGCAGAAGTAGATGCTCTGCAAAAATTAGAAAATTTTATTAAGTGCAAGAAAATAAAAGCACAAAAGATGAACTTGATAGTATTAAGAGTAAATAAATCAGGCAATCTATGTGAAAGTGCGCCATGTTATCATTGTACTCAAGAATTAGTAAAATCATCTCTAGTTCAGATTGATAAATTGTACTATTCAAGAGCTGATCAAAGTATCACATGTATCAAGTTCAGAGATTGGGTTAAAAGTGATAGTTTTCATGTTTCCAAGGGATGGAAATGGCTTGAAAGCAATAGAAAAAAAGTAACAAAAAATTAAATTTTTATATTATAAAAATGGTATTAAATTAAGTATAATTAAGAATAATTATGTAAATTTATAATTAACCAAATCAATTGTATCAATAACGATTCCAGGATTTTTTTCTAAAGTAAAAATATTTTTATCAATAATATTTTTTATTAGTACTTCTGCAACAAAACATTCTTTATTATTAACAATTCCCAAGTAAAATTCATGTTGTTTAACATTTTCTTCTAATTCATCACCAATATTTTTTATTTTGATTGAGATATCATCTTTTTGTAAAATATTCCAATATAAATTAAGTTCTTGGTCATCAATAGATTTATACACTACAATTTTATTTTCAGCAAAAGGTGATACGTAATCTAACATAAATTTAGTTTTAATTTGTTCAAATAGTATATTGTTTTCATCAATATTTTTTTCATTAAAAAGAATAACTGTACTAATTTTTTTAAAATTACTAATTTTTTCTATAAGATAATCATATAGATGTGTCTGGTTTCCTAATTTTTTATTTTCATCAATAAAACTAATAACATAATCTATATCAATAATAACACAAAGTTGAGCATTAGATTCTTCAATAACATCTTTTAATTCTAAAAAATCTTTGTCAAGTTGAAAAATATTTGTTTTTTCAGGTTCAATAAAATAGAATTGTTCTTTTTCCCATTCGATTTTAGTATTAATTTTTTCATCTAGAGTAAAATTAATTTCTTTTTCTCTAGTAACGTCAAAAATATAATTTAAAAAATTATTCATTTTTTCCTTCTTGTTATCAAATAACATAACATAATATTTATTAGATATGGGTATTTGTAGCTGTTCAACCATTATTAAATCACTAGTATTTATTTCATATAACTTATTAAAAAGTATATCATAGTCATTAATAATAGTTAATGTTGTTTTACTACTATCATTTTCTTTTAATAAAGGATGGTTTTGTACTGATTCAAAAGCTGACATATTATATATATAGTATTAGTGAGTTGGTTATTTAGTATCTGTAAATAGTAAATAATTAATTGAATTTTCAACATTTAATTCTATATAGGTATTATTGTTATGCATTAGTTTTTTGTCTTTTTTGGATAGATTTGTTATAATATCAGAGTCTAATTTTGATTTTAAGTCATCATAATCACTAGTTTTATCAACTGTACTTATTTTTTTATTTTGATTATTGTTTATAGATTTAATATCCGAATCATTTTGTGATGATGTTGAAGAATTAATATTATTAGTAGTTTTTTTATTTTTTAAATTATTTTGTGGAATATTGTTTGATTCTGGAATAATAATAAAATGTTTTTTAATCATGATTAAGAAATCAAAAGTATTTGTAGAATAATATTTTTTATCAAAAACATAACAAATTGCATTAATTAAGTCAAATAACTTGTAATAACTAGGTATTTCAAAACTATAGTAAATAATAGAATTAATATCATCATCAATATCAAAAAATGGTGGATGTGAATATAATTCCTTTGGTATTTTTAATGTTTTTTTAAGATTATCAATAAACTCATTAAAAATTTCATATTTATAATTATAATTTTTCATAATTGTTGTAACAAGTTTATCTGAATAGTAAAAATAATAATCGTAATATGCATAAATATAAAAATATTTAATCAGGTCAACAATAAATTTATTTAGACCAACTGAAGTTTTAATATCAGATTTAACAAATTCCAAAAACATACAAAAAGAAAGGAAATAATAATTAGTATAATCAAGAGGATTAACACATTCATACAAATCAGTAGGATGTGTTTCTAAAATTTTTAAACTAATTGTTATAAAATGAGTAATTTGTAAAAGAGTAGTGTAATCTGTAATATTATGAGATGTTAGATTAATTTTTACTAAATTATCAGTTTTTTTTAAAAAATTAAATTCACTTAATTCTTTTATCTGATAATGAATCATACTGTAATTTAGTTGATATATATAAAATTCATTATTATTACTTTCACTATTTGAAAAATTAATAATAATTTTACCACCATACTTGTTATTGCTTAAAATATATTTATCATTAAAACTTTCAATATTAACTTTAGAAGTTTTTTTTACAATAAAATTAATTAAATCATTAAGATTAATATTTACACTAAAATCACTATTTTTAACCTTTAAATCTAAAATTGATTTGGAAAATGGTATTTTTTTCATAAATTCTTCAAAATCTAGTAATATTTTTAAATTATTGTAGTTAATTATTTTTTTCCTAACAAAATCATCATAACTAGTGTAACCATTTTTTATACTAATCAAATATCTAAATAAAACAATATTAAAAATTTTTTTTGAATTACTATTTGTCATATCATAAAATTTGTCAATTTGTTTAGAATTATTTGTGTATTCTTCAATAATGTTTTTTCTTTGTTCTAAATTATTAATCTTTTTTCTTATTTTTTTAGATATAAAATTATTATTAATTTTTAATATTTTTAGTATATTATCATTATGAATATTATTCATAATATTGTTAAGAATAATTTTATTGTATTTTATTTTATCTATCATTTTATAAATATCTTGATTATTAAAATCAGGACTTGATATGTATTTTAAATAATTTGTATAATTTAAATATAAAAAAGTGAACAAATAATAATTATTAATGATGTCTTTTGATTCTATTGATTTAAATAAAAGATTGTATAAATTCAAAAATATTGGTTGAAATTTTTTCCAAGAAAAATTATCATCTGAATATTTTTTTTTTATTTCATCAAACTGCAAGGTAAATAATACTTGCACATATTCATTATATAGTAGTTCTGTATCAAACATTTATATATTAAAAATATTAAAAAAAATATTTTATTAAACTTAAAAATATTGAAATATAATTTATATAGTAAAAAAATATTAAATACTATGGACGAAATAAAAAATAAACAATTTACATCTATTGACAAATTACATTCAATCAGTACAACTATTATCGGAGATATAGCTTGGTTTCAAATTTCTAATGTTGAATTTGAAAAATACAAAACATTTTTATTATTATTAAAAGATTGCATTGAATATTTTAATGAAAACAATGTTAAATATATAAAACAACACCTATCTAAAAATGATATTGAATTTGTTAAAAACAGTACATTTATAGAATTAGACGAAAACACATATATTGTATCTACTCCAATACTAAAATTTATTGATGAAATTGTATCTTTATTAGGTATTAAACGAATTTAGTAGTTCTGATTATCAGAATATTTAATATATTATAGTAAATTTTTTGATTTTTTACCTTAATTATAGTAATAAAAATGATTTTTTAATTATTTATCTAATAAAAAAAAATTGATTTAATAACATTAATATATATCATATTAATACAATATTTAAAATGAGTCAAAAACAGTCGTACAGTCAAAAGCGTTCAAATTTTAAGCCCTATTCCGATAAACAGGATAGGGGCGGTGATAGAGGAGGTGATAGAGCCGGTGTTGCCGGAGGTACTAATCGCTTCCGTGAATTTAGAGGTGACAGAAGTGAAAGAGAAAGAGCTGCTGAACGCAGATTCGAAGAAGCTTCTGAACAATTAGATAAAACATTTAGTTATGTTAGTGTTGATGATGGAAAAATGGTCGAAGACCTGTTAAATGGAGAAGATATCGTTACAACTCCAGATATTCTAGAAAATGAAGTTAAAGAGTTTGATGATATTAGAATGCCTGGTCTTGATGAAGAAGATGAAAACAATGGGTTAAAAGATAATCTTTATCGAGGTATTATGAGTTATGGTTTTGCCAAACCTTCAAGAATCCAACAGTTAGCTATTCAAATTATTCTTAATGGTAAAGAAATTATTGCTCAATCTCAATCAGGAACAGGTAAAAGTGGTGCATTCTTAATCAGTGGATTACAACTTCTTGATGAAACTTTACACAAACCACAAGTAATTTATCTTTCTAATACAACTGATCTTGCATATCAAACTTGTTCAGTTGGTAAAGCTCTTGCTCAGTATATGGATAATGTTAAATTTTCACTAACTATTGGTGGACCTCCAAGAGGTGAAAACATTAAAATGTTAGGTGGAACTTGGCAGGGTGAAAAATTAGAAGAAAGTGAAGTTGCGCAAGTAGTTGTAGCAACTCCTGGACGTTTGATTGATATGGTAGAAAATTTCCCTGAATTGTTCTCTCATATTAAACTAATGGTTATTGATGAATGTGATGAAATTCTCTCATCATTTAAAGAAGATATTAAAAATATTATTTACCATATTCCATCTGAAATGCAAATATGTTTATTCTCAGCCACAATGACTGATGAAACAGTTAGAATTGCAGAAAAGATGCTTAATAAACCTAGTAAAATCCTTATTAGAAAAGAAAAAATCACTCTTAAGGGTATCAAACAAACTTATATGAGAATTCAAGGTGGTATTGAAGAAAAACTCAATACTATTATTGAAATGTTATCAAGTTGTCCTGTACAAAAGTTAATCATATATGCTAATTCTAAGAGAACTGTAGAACAACTTGAAGGATTTCTTAGAGAGAAAGATTTCCAAGTTCTATCAATTACTTCAGATATGGACAAAGCAAGTCGTATTAAAGTCCTAAGTCATTTCAAAAATAATCCTGTTAAGTGTTTAATTTCTACAGATTTACTTGCTAGAGGTATTGATATTCAACAATTGTCACTTGTTGTAAACTTTGATTTACCTCGTATTGATAACATCCAGGCTTATATCCATCGTATTGGTAGAACAGGTCGTTATGGTAAGAAGGGTCTTGCTATTAACTTTGTTTCATCAAAACTTGATTGGAACACTATACTAAGAATTCAAGCTCTATTCAGATGTGAAATTAAAGCTCTTGAGATGTCCGATATCACTGAAATCGGTAACTAAATTTATTTATTTAGAAATAAATATAAAAAAATTGATTTTTATTTATAAATTGTTAAAATTATATTTTAACAAATAAATTAGATGGGTACAAAAGTAGAAAACATAGAGTTATATGGAACTCTTGATTCCATTGTTTCTATTCAGTCATATATTGATTTTGATACAGTTGGTACTATAGTAAATTCAGTTATAGAGTCTACAGAAATACTAAAAAAATTTAACTTTGGTGAAGTAATAACTAATACAAAGGTAATTTATGAAGAATGTATGTTTTTATTAAAAAAAAATGAAAAAATTTACAGTCAAGTAATTTTTGAATCACAAAATTCTCTAAAGACAAAGTATCATAAAGAAAATCTATTAACGCATCTTTTTTGTGTTGGAACTTTTTGTTATATTATAGCTGATTTATTTGATATTGATAAAAATTATGCATTTAAATTAGGTTTCTTTCATGATATAGGTAAACCTTGGGCAAAAAAAATTATTGTTAATAAAAATAAAACTATAAATAATTATAATGCTCATCCTCAAATAGGTGAACATATTTGCGAATATCTTGGTTTAGATAAAGAAATAATTTGGTGCACTTCTCATCATATGTGTTCATGTTCTCATCATAGAAATTATAATAAAAACTATGAACTGTCAATAGATTATCAATTATTATCTTTTGATTATAATGAACTTGATAAAAAGAATATAACCAAATATATAAATTCTTTAGCCTGTTTAATGTTAGCTGATGATCTTGGTAGACTTGGTGATACTCCTGTTAATTTTAATGATTTATATGGTAATGTTATTTTTTGGAAAGAACTAGTTTTTAAAGAAAAAATTAATACTCATAATTTTATTAAAAAATCTGTTGAATCAATTTGTAAATTACATCCTGATAATTCTATAATTATAAATATGTATGGTCATAGTGGTTTCGGAAAATCTACTTGTACTAAAATTTTATATGATAAATTAACAAAACTAGGTATTAGTTGTGAAATTGCTGAAAGAGACCCATGTTATTATAAAGTTTATTCTGATGTTACTGGAATACCACTAGAATCTTTAGAATATTCTGTACCATTATATCAGGAAATTTATAAATTTATTACTGATAATGAACTTAAAATTAAAGTACAAAATGAATGGATTAATAGATTAAATCAAATTCTCGATTCAGATTCTAAGGTTAAAATTATCGACTCTGTTCAATTAATGTATCCAGGTGCTTGGGAGTCAACTATTACTTCATTAAGCGAAGATGCTAAATCTACTTATCATTCTTCATTAAAGCTTGGATATTATGGATTTCCTCAATCTATATTAGAAAGAGAATATATACCAAAAACTGGCTCTTATGAAATTATACCTAGAGAACCAAATGACAGTTTTACTTGGCCTACTTTAAATTCAGAACTATCTGAAGACAAACATTTTTCTCCTAATAATATTGATATTTCTTATGGAACAATTTCACCTATAATAAATACTATTACTAATTATAAAACTTATTCTAAAATTATTGTTCCTAATGTTCAACCTCATATTCTTACTTTGATTAATAATTCTGAATATGAATTTACATCTCCAAATGACATTATTGACTATATAACTAAATTATTTCCTCCAGGAATTATTCAAGCATCAGTTGAAATTAATCATTATGCTAACTTTATTATCAGATTTAGTTATATTGATGGTAGACAAATATTTCATGGTCCATCTCGTGATTATAGAGGTGAAATGTTATTATATAATAAAATAGAAAACAGTATTTCTATTGCTAGAACATCTTTACCAGTATTTGTTGATTATTCTGATATGAGAAAAGACCCTAAGGCAGATGAACTTATCCATTCATCAAGTAAATTTAATGTAATTCCTAAATTTGATGGTTCATTATTTGTTTTAACTTGGATAAAAAAATCAAATCCTGAATATGAAAATTTTATTGATATAGTATCAGTTGCTTATCCAGATTCTTATCAAATTAATGATAATGGTATATGGTGTTTTGGTTCAAAAGGATGTATGTTTGCAAAGAATCAATTGGGAGACAGTGGTATTTTAAAAAGAATTTATAATTCTGTAAAAGCCTCTTATGGTTCTATCGATAATTTTTTAGAAACAGTCCATAAAGAAATTATTGAACAAGGTCTTGACTCCAATCCAAATGTTTCTGTTTGTTTTGAGGCTATAGATGTATCTCCAACAGATGAACTAACAGTAGATTATGGAAGAGCATTTTGTCCTATGCTATGTTGGGTAATTTGGGATGGGGAAGAAAAAAGAATCATTTTACCTGAAAATATAACATATATTAATCCAGTATCGCCAATATATACTTTTGATACTTGGGAACAAGTAATAGAATTTAAAGATAAAGCTCATGAAAGATTATTAGACGGCTCTGAAGTTGACGAACCTGAAGGGTATGTAGTATGGATTGATAAAACAAACATTGGTATTAAATTAAAACATCCAGAATACTATGTAGCTCATAAACCTTATAGTGAAAAAAATATAAAAAAAGCTAAACAAATTGAATTTGATCCAATTTATTCAAAATTAAAAACCAGACTTGTAAAGTTTAGACCTAAACCACCTATCGAAGATTTAATTAATGATAATATTTTAGATGTTAATAATATTTTTATTCTACACAAACACTTATTAACAAGTAGAAAAGATTGGGCAATTTATTGGAAATCACAAGAACATCAAATTAATAAAATACTAGATATTCTTGAAAATAATCTTACAGTTTATTATCCTATTTATAAAAATCAAATTAAAAATAAAGGTTTTAAGTTAGCTATTAAATACTTTGAAAATAGTGAAAATAGTGAAAACTTTAATCAAGAATATTTGAAATATATAAAATCATACTTATAAGATTCTTATATAAAAAGGGAACTTACTAGTTTTAAAATTAACTGCATTATAATGTAGTTCGACTTCAAATTCACTATATTTTTCTATATGATCATGGGTTTTAGGTATTTCAACATTAACCATTTTTTTAAAAAGTTTTTCTTCTCCATCAATTATAATATTTGCACTTAAAATTAATAATCCATAGATTATATCTTCTTTTCTTATTATATCGAGTACAAATGCTTTAAAAGTTCTATTTATTTTAAGTATTTTAACTAATTCGTATGCATTTGATATTTTTTTTTGTAATTTAATTTTTTCATTAATTAATTCAATATCAATATTAGCTTTTATAAATTCACTTAGATTTAAACTATTATTTGTTTCATACATAAGTAAATGATTTAACATATCAATAACCCTTCTCATAGGAGATGAGACATGACAATAATTAGAAATACCTAATGAATAATGTGCTAAACTTTCATCATTTTTTATAATTTTATAATTTGCTGAATAATTTAAAAAATTTAAACAGTATTCTGGAATTTTATCTAAATCATCAGGTAAATCTTTTTTTTCCTGAGCTCTTACAATCATTGATTCATTAATTTTATTATGTTGCATATTATGACCTGCATAAAAATTTACCCATATCATAAAAATCTCAATCATTTTATGGGAAATATCTTCACCTAAACTTATTTCTTTATACCTAAGACCTAAATTTCTAATCATACTATTAACAAGATTAACTAGTTCTTGTTTTTGTTCGTGTTGAGTATTAATTTCTTCATCAAATTGTTCATATGTTTTATTTACAATATTTGTTAGTTCTGTATATTTTACTTGATAAGTTAGAAAATTAATTTCTTTATTGATTATAAAGAGAAAACTTACGGCACGTCTTGTCTTAATTTCATCTGTTGTTTCAAGTAAACTAACATATTTGACTACATTTTCTGGTAATAAGTGGATAGGTAAATTAGAACCTTTTGTATTTGGTATGTAACAAGTATTTATACGGTTTATAAATTCCTTAAATATTTCTATCATAATAGGATTTGAAAAATCAAAATATGAAATTGGGTCAGCAATATGTATATCCAAATAATAATATTCTTCATCTGATCTAAAACTAAATCCATCGTCCAAATCAACTGAACCCAATGGGTCAACAGTTATTACTTGTCTGTTGTATTCTAATCTTGACGAATAACCTTGAATTACATCATGTTCTGGATTAAAACCCATATCTTCCCATAATTTATTATACTTTGAATTAGACATCCAATCTTTAGTATATAAGTGATGAAAAATATTTAAATCATCTTCTGGTTCTGATACAGTTCCTAATATCTGCTCAATTTGTTGAGTAGTTTTGTTAAATTTTATATATATATCCTTTGTACTAAATTCCTTATTTGTTTGTATTAAAACATCATCAGAGTTTTCTGATAATAAGTTACATTTACGCGCATTAACTAATTTTCCATTAATTGGAATTTTATACAAGTTCCTTTTGGATAAAACTAATCTCCCGATTCCTTTATCCGAATTTTTTGAAATATTATATTCACTCATTTCTTAAGTATTAAAGTATTAATATTTTAAAATATATTATATACTTTTAAAAATCAATTTTTTTAACTAGATTAATTAAAAAACTATATTATATAAAAATTATTTATTTAGGCTGATGCATTCTTGTTTGCACGTTTACCTCTGACCTTAGGAGCCTCAGGTTCCATATCAATACCGACACGAGTTTTAGCTTCGTATTTTGCTTTTGACTTAGGTTTCTCCTTAGTTTCCTTTACTTCCTTGGTTTCCTTGTCTTCAGTATCTTTTTTACGGTATTTCTTTTCGACTTTAACGAAACCTTCCATAGATGGCTTTTCTTGTTTGACTTCCTTTTTCTCAGGTTCATCCTTCTCATCTTTTTCATCTTTCTCATCAGTATCACGAGGACTACGGTTGAAGGTATAAGAGTCATTGTTAAATTCTTGTTCAGCATCCTTAAAGATTCTGCGTACAAGATGATTATGAGTTTTAGCCTTAGTACGTGAGGTAAATACTATTTTCTCATCTTCTTCATTCCATCTCATGCGAACAAAAGAATCACGTTGTTTCTTTATCTTAGCAGCAACTTCAGCGGTACATGAATACTCTGAGCTAGTCTTAAACTTTGATACAGTAAAAGGTCTTACTTTCGCAAGTTCACCCATGTGCTCTGAGCTTAGAGTAAAGAATATATAACCCTTGTAGTGTGAAAATTTGAGACCATGACGAGTTCTGAAATCCTTGAGAATATCAAAAATCTTTGATTGGTCATCGTTCTCGTTATAACGAATAAAGCATGTCATAACACGAGGGGTAGTTGCATCAGCCATATTGTTTTGTTCAGTAGACATTGTAGGTTGCTATTATATAATTAAATATATGTATTTAATGTTTAAATCAATTTTTTTTAATTAGTATTTTACTAATAATATATCTTATTTTATTTAATAAAATTAATAAAAAATTGAAATTTATTAAAAATATTTATAAATTATCATATATAAATTATCTATTATGTCAACTCAACAAGTATCAACAGGAGCTTCATTAATTCAAAAAAAAAGACTTAGTAATGAAAGTAAACTATTAAAACAACAACCTCTTGGATATATTTCTGCTTATCCTGATGAACATAATCCTCTTATTTGGTATTTTCTTCTTGTTGGACAAAAAGGCACTCAATATTATGGAGGACAGTATATTGGTGAAATACATCATTCACCAAAGTATCCTGCTGAACCACCTGATTATTACATGAGAACTCCTAATGGAAGATATGAAATTGACAAGAAAATTTGTCTTACTAATTCAAGTTATCATAAAGGTGATTGGTCTAGTACTTGGAATATTCTTAGTATTCTTATAGCTTTTTATTCAATTTGGCTGGATGATGGAGAACACGGCATTTCTCATATTAAAAAAAGTCCTGAAGAAAGAAAAAAACTTGCTAACGAATCAATCCAATTTAACAGAACTAAATATGCAAAGATTTATGAAAAGTTCGATTTCTCAACTTTAACTGATGATGTCGATAATGCACCTAAAGTTAAACAAACTGTTAGCACTGAAACTAATCAAACTGGACAAACTAATCAAACTACTGAATCAGTTCAAACTACTGAATCAGTTCAAACTACTGGATCAGTTCAAACTACTGAATCAGTTCAGACTATTAATACCGAAACTGTCCAACCAGTCCAACAAGTTAATACTGAAACAAAAGTTGAAGAACATAGTAAAATTCTAGTTGAAACACCTAGTGTTTTTTCAGGAAATCTTGTTACTAAGTTTGAGGAAATGAATAAGGAAATTAATAAAATTAACAACAAAATTAAATTACAAGAAGATGAGATTAATAATCTTATCAAAGAAATTGCTACCAACAAATAAATATAATAAAAACTTTAAGTTTTTGATTATTACAGTTAAAATTATTTTGTATAGAAAAAATTTAGCTTAATTTTATATATAATTTATCATAAACTATTGTTATTATTACTAATAACAATATATCCTATAGTTATAAAAAATTGAAAAAAAATGAAATTAAAACATTATAAATACATTTTAATATATATATATACTAATACAAAATGAAAAACGCCGGAGGTAAAAAGACTAAAGGAAGAAAGAAGAACAAGAAAGAAAGAGAGTTAATCGATAAGGTCGAAAAAGGACAAATGTTCGGTAAAATTGTAGGTAACAGAGGAGAACATTTTATGGTACTCTGTTCAGACAATATCGAACGAAGAGCCAAAATCTTGGCTAAAGTTAGAACTGGTCCTCGGTTATTTAAAGAAACTTTTGTAGTTGTATCGTTAAGAGAGTTTGAAAGTGAACAAAAAAATTGTGATATTATTGGATTGGCTAGTCCACCCAAAAATATTCTAAGAATTTTTGATGTTAACGAAAAAGTAGCTGATTGTGGTTTTGAATTCGATGATTCTGATGATGACTTTATTGACATTGCAGAAAATAGAAAAGCAGCTAGTTCAAATACTGATTCTGATTCAGATTCAGGCTCAGAATCTGATTCTGACCCTTACGGTATACTTCCAAATAAAAAAGTTTCTTCTCCTAAGGAGGTTAAAAAAGGAAAAACCAAAGAAAATCCAGTAGTCAACATCAAGTCTGATACCACTTCTGATGTTGTTGCAGTAGAACAAGGTGAATCAAAAGAGACTCAGGTTAAAGCTGAGGAACTTGATGAAGATTCAGATGCCGATGAAGGCATGAGATCATTTATGGATGATTTATTAAATGGTCGAAACGTGGTTAAAAGTTCGTCTACACAAAATGTTACTTATACACGTCAGGTTAAAAATAAAAAAGTTAAAAATACTAAAGCCAAGAAATCTTATCAATCTCGTACAAGTATAAATGATGAGGATGATGATGAAGTTTATATTGTTCCAGGTACAACAACTAAAAAAACTGGTGATATTATTGATGGGGAAACTGGAGAACCTAATCCAACTGAAGGTGTTGTTGGAAGTATTCAAGGTGAAAAGGAGAATAAATATCAGAAGAATTCAAAAGAAACTAAAGATGAGAAAGGAGGTAAGGGAATATCTGGTAAAGATTGGGATACTCTCTGAGTGTTATTTTATTTGTACATTTACACAGTATTTGTAAATTTTTTATTAGAAATTAAAAACAATCGAAAAAATAAGATTTATTTAGAAATAAAGAACTTGAGAAAGTTTCAAACAAATACGTTAAGTTTTTTATATAAAAATTGATTTTTACATATTTAAAGTTTTAACCTTATTAATAATATATTAGTATATGTCATTAAATAACATATTGATTAAAAATAATGTAGGTAATGTAGGAATAAATAGAGTTCCAAGATTATTAAGTGAACTTGCAGCTAAATGTAATGGAAGACATGATCAATGTTCAAAATATGCTAGCACTTATAAATTAGAACCAAATAATCCAGAATTTACACAAGAACTATTTACAAAATACTTGTCTCACATTAATTCAAATAACTCTTCATATAACTCTTGTTTGTCAACTTATAATGGTAGACATTTAGATGTTCAATATTTTATTATTGATGGTTCAAGTAAGTTTATAATAGACCCATCATTCTATGGAACTATATTTTTAAATATATCAGATAACTTTTTACTTGATATTATTAAAAATCAGATTAAATTAGATAATAATCACATTAATAAAATTGTTAACTGTGAAAATTTAAATACTGGAAATTATGGTTATGGTCAAACAAATTTAATTAATTTTTTAATGACAAGTTGTGTATCAAAATCTAAGACAATTGCTTATATATTTTCTTTGATGAATGTTGACCAATTTATTAGTATCATTAACAAAATAAAAAATTCAATAAATCATTCAAATGAAAGTATTATAGCCGATTATATTAAATCATATTCTAAAGAACTTTTAAATAAATCTGCTTCATGTATTCAAATGATTAAAAATCTACCATACAAATCATCAATTATTAGAGAACTTTATAAAATTGTTTCTTCATCTACTGGTACTAAAGCTAATACTATTGAATATAAACAAGAAATTTTAGAAAAAGCAATAATTAATCTTGATAAATCACTAATTTTACTTATTATGGAAAATTCACAAGATATTAAACCTACCGATAAAAATGTCGATAGTCTGATATCAAAAGCATATGTAAATTCTGGATATAGAGGTGCTTCAAATAATAAAGTAATTGCTGAAATTATGGATATATTTATTATGTGTGGATTAAATGTTACAAAAGAACTTATTATAAAATTATTAAATAAAACTTGTTATATAAGTCAAATTGAAAAATATGGTGTTAAAATTGATTCTGATATTTTGTATGAATGTTCTAAATATTCATATTATCCTTACAAATTTGATTGTAAACCACCTATTTCAGTGCTTATTAAAGAATGCTCCAAGTCTGATAATTTAGAAACTATTAAAAAACTTAAGGAATATGGTGGTGAATTTAATTCTACTTGTTTACTAGAAGCATGTAAAAACCCAAAAAATGGTAGAACAATTAAATATCTTGTTAATGAATGTGGAGTAAAATCTAATAATGATTGTATTAAGGCTTTCCAAGAGGCTCATCATCTTGAAGCATTAGATTGTATTATTAAAGGATACAAACCCGCAGAAGACGAAATCGCATCTACAAAAAATACTCATAACAAATTTGTAGAAATTAATAAAGATTCTCTTGTTACTATTCTCCCAAGAGATATTACTTTTGATAGAAATGATAAAAGTATTGATTTCACTCTTAAAGCTAAGATTAAAAAATTCTTTGATTACAAGAAAAAAACTATAAAATATATAGATATTTATGAATTAGTTTTAAAATATCTCATTGATAAAAAACTTGTGATTTCTAATTATTTTATTCTTGATGCTGAAATTGCAGCAATGCTTAAATTAGAAGCTTGTATGGTGTTACATATAGACCAGTTGCATAATATGATTAGCTATTTTATCGACCCTGTCTAATTTTTTTATTATATAAATAATTAATTTATTAATTTATTTTCTTGAACTTCTTTTGGACTTTTTAGAAGTCTTCTTGGATTTTGATGCTTTCTTTGAATTTTTTTTAGAATATTTCTTACCACCTTTCATTGATTTTGATGTTTTCTTTGATTTAGAAGCTTTTTTTGATTTAGAAGCTTTTTTTGA
>JACCEB010882533.1_pt1 | contig 60124 bp, 45 predicted proteins | sample 7454761 | NCBI WGS metagenome assembly JACCEB01 (sample SAMN15323454, study PRJNA562643) | freshwater metagenome | isolation source: river surface water | place: USA:Blue River Watershed | collected 2017-08-18
TGAACGAAATGGAAGCTACAAATGCTTGGGAAGTAGAAGCCCGAATTAAAGAAGTTTTACAAAATTTAGGTTTTGAAGATGCTTCATTGATAATAGATAAATTTTCGGGAGGAGAAAAAAGACGTTTGGCTTTGGCAAAATGTTTAATTGAACAACCCGATTTATTGTTTTTAGATGAGCCCACTAACCACCTAGATTTTAACATGGTGGAGTGGTTAGAGCAATTTTTAGCCGATACGCACATAACATTTTTTTTAATTACCCACGATAGGTATTTTTTAGATAATGTTTGTGATAAAATTATTGAATTAACCCCTGAAGGTGGTTTTACTTACGCAGGAAATTACGAATACTTTTTAAATAAAAAAGCCGAGCGAGAAGAACAAATGGCGAGTTCTATAAAAAAAGCTAAAAACTTATTTACTAAAGAGTTGGAATGGTTGCGCAGAATGCCAAAAGCGCGAGGTACTAAAAGTAAAAGCAGAATTGAAGCAGCACATGATTTGGAAAAAGTAGCAAAATCTAAAATTGAAAAACAAAAATTGGATATAGCCGGAAACATGTCGCGTTTGGGCAAAAAAATTATTGTTTTGGAAGATATTTGTAAAAATTTTGGTGAGCGTGTGATTTTAAACAACTTTACCTATCAGTTTCAACGTTCCGAAAAAGTGGGTATTGTGGGTGAAAACGGGGCTGGAAAAAGTACTTTATTAAATATTATTGCTGGATTAGATAATGATTTTACAGGTACAATAGAGGTTGGAGATACTGTTAAAATTGGCTATTACACTCAAAAAGGTTTAAACTTTAGGGAAGATATGAAAGTGATTGATGTTGTGAAAGATGTTGCAGAATATATCCCTATGCAAAATGGCGAAACTATTTCGGCTTCGCAAATGTTGCAAAACTTTAACTTTTCGCCTTCTAAACAATACAGTTTAGTAAGCAAATTAAGTGGAGGCGAGCGCAAACGTTTAAACTTAGTTCGTGTATTGATGGATGCACCCAATTTTTTAATTTTAGATGAACCTACCAATGATTTGGATTTGGTAACTTTAGCTGCTTTAGAAGATTATTTAATTGGTTTTGAAGGGTGTGTATTAGTGGTTTCGCACGATAGGTATTTTTTAGACAGAATTGTAGATCATTTATTAGTGTATAAAGGCGAAGGTAAAATTGAGGATTTCCCGGGTAGTTATACTAGTTTTAGAGCAGTGCAATTGGAAGAAAAGAAAAATTTAAAAAATACAAGCAAAACAGTTGAAAAACCAGTTGAAGTTAAGGAAGTTAAAACGAAAACAACCCTAACGTTTAAGGAAAAACAAGAATTGGAAAAATTAGAGAAAGATTTAGAAAATTTAGAGATAAAAAAATCTACTTTAGAATCAGAAATTTTACAATCTAACGGTGCAGTTTTAAACGATTTAAGCAAACAATTGGCTGAGGTTTTAACTACAATTGAAGAGGTAACTTTTAAATGGTTGAGTTTAGCAGATAAACAATGATGGAAGTAAAGGTTAAATTTGTAAATTACAAAGAAAAATGGACTGATTTGGAGGCAGTAAAACAAAATCACGAATTGCCTCGCGCTTTTTTACAAAGGTTTTCTAAAATTAAAAACAAAAAAATTAAGCTGAGTTCTTTAGCCGGAATGCTTTTATTGATTGAAGTTTTAGAAAACGAAAACCTATTACATATTTTAAATTCATACGCAGTTAAATCTAAAGGAAAACCATTTTTCGAAAATCAAAAATTTTGGTTTAATTTAAGTCATTCCCGAGATATTGTAGCAATTGCATGGAGTTTACAAGGTAAAGTTGGTTTGGATGTACAAGAATCCCGCAGTATTTACCCTGGAGTAAAACCTAAAATTATGCACGAAGCAGAAATCAATCATATAAGATACCAGGAAGATGATTATTTTTTTGAATGTTGGACAAAAAAAGAGGCGGTGGTAAAAATGACTGGTGAAGGATTATCGGCAGGAATTCATAAAATCAATTCGAATATTGATAATGGTAATATCAACGGTCATGCTTATTTTGTAAAAAATTTTTATATTGCACCTACTTATTTTGGTGCTGTAGCAGCAGAAAATGAGTTTGAGATATTAATTAAAAACTAATGCAAGCAATTTTAAAAGATAAAATAAATTTGGCTAAAAAATTAAGTTTCTTAAAACTATGGAACTTAAGTTTGTTGTATATCAGTTTTTATGTTTCACGCATTTTAAAAAAACCTATTCAGTGGGGTTTACCTACTTCAATTTCTTTCGAGCCTACAACATCTTGTAACTTACGATGTCCGGAATGCCCCAGTGGATTAAGAGCTTTTACCAGAAAAACAGGTATGTTAACACCCGAATTTTTCGAACAAACTATTTTACAATTAAAACCTACCTTACATTATTTAACTTTTTATTTCCAAGGCGAACCATATTTAAATCCTAATTTTTTGGATATGGTAAAATTTGCCTCAAATCATGGAATTTATACTGCTACGAGTACCAATGGTCATTATTTAAAAGATGAGGTGGCAAAAAAAACTATCGAAAGTGGACTGGATAGGTTGATAATTAGTATAGATGGTACTACACAAGAAACTTACGAACAATATCGTATAGGTGGAAATTTAGAAAAAGTAATTGAGGGTACTAAAAATATTATTAAATGGAAAAGAGAGCTTAAAAGTGCTACACCTCACATTATTTTTCAGTTTTTAGTTGTAAAACCAAATGAACATCAAATTCCAGAAGTATTGCAATTGGCAAACGAATTAGGAGTAGATGAACTGCGCTTAAAAACTGCACAAATGTATGAATATGAAAATGGTAACGAATTAATTCCTACAATAGATAAATATTCCAGATACAAACAAATGCCCGATGGCACATGGAAAATCAAAAATAAAATGATTAATAGCTGTTGGCGTATGTGGCAATCGTGTGTGATTACATGGGACGGTGGAGTTGTACCTTGTTGTTTTGATAAAGATGCATCACATCAATTAGGACAATTAAAAGAGCATAATTTCCAACAAATTTGGCAAAATCAATCGTATCAAAACTTCCGCTCCGCATTATTAACCAACCGTTCGCAAATTGATATTTGTAAAAACTGTACGGAAGGTACTAAAGTTTGGGGCTAAAATTAATTTTTAATCCTTGTAGCAAAAGGATGATTACTTAATCCTTTTAGTTTATCCATTCCAAGCAATTGAAATGATCTTTGGAATTCATCGTTACGTTTATAATTTTCGATAAATGATAAAAAAGAATGATCTATAATATCTAAATTTTCAGCATTTATAACAATATTTTTATTCTTATTTAAAGTATTCAAAATACTTTTAAATTGAACAACATTACAAAAAACAGCATTTCGATTTAAATAAATAACATATTCATGTTCACTTTCAATAATTTTGTAGTTTAATATAAACAAATTCTTGATTTTGGCTCCATTATATAGGTGAATTAAAATTTTAATCAATATTCCTACAAAAATCCCAACTAATAAATCTGTTAATAACGTGATAATAATGGTAAATACATAAATCAATAACTGCTCCTTCCCTATTTTATATATTTGAATAAAATGTTTGGGTGCACACAAATTATAACCCGCAAATATTAACATAGCAGCTAATGCCGAGTTTGGAATAGATTCTATTAATGGAATAAAAAACAATATGGAAATAAGTAAAAATATTCCATGAAAAAAATTAGACCATTTGGATTTAGCTCCAAATTTAATATTTGAAGTACTACGTACCACTTCAGAAATTAATGGTAAACCGCCTAATAAACTCGAAAAGAAATTACCAAAACCAACCGCTTTTAAATCTGCATTATAATCAGATGTCTTTTTTTCATCAGATATATTATCAATAGCTTTTACTGTTAATAACGACTCTAAACTATTGATAAACAAAAACATTAAAACATATTTCCAAAAACTCCAATGCATTAAAAAAGATGAATTCCAACTGATATTAATTTCGCTCCAAAAATCTCCTATATCTACAAGTGCAAAAAAGGGCTGTGTATTCCTAAAATCATTAATCAGAGTGAATGGAATAACTATTAAAAGAATTATAACCGGACTAGGAATTTTTTGAAACCACTTAATTTTAGGCAAAAAAATTAAAATAAAAATAGATAAAACACCAATAACAGCTAATGTAATATTAGAATTTTGAATAAAAATTGGAATTTCCAAAAATAATTGAATTGGATTTTTTCCCGAATATAAATCCGGTTCTACACCTAATAAAACTGGTATTTGTTTAGAAATTATTATTATTCCAATTGTAGCTAGCATTCCCTTTACTGCTGCATAAGGGAAAAAATCGCTGAATTTACCGAAATTAAAATAAGCAAACCCAATTTGTAAAATTGCAGCAATTGTTACGGCAGTACAACAAATTTGAATTGCAATATCACCACTACCAAACTCCATAATTGCACCCGAGCAAATGGTAATTAACCCTGCTGCTGGGCCTTTTATTGTAAAAGACGAAACTTTAAAAAACAAAGAAGTTAAACCACCAATAATCGCTGTTAAAATTCCCATACTCGCAGGAAATCCACTGGCTTTTGCTATACCTAAACTTAAAGGAAGTGCTAATAAAAATATTAGAAATCCAGATATTATATCGGATTTAAAATTTATTTTGATTTCTTTAAAAGAAGCAACAAAATTAGTCATTAAAACAGCGCTAAAGATTTATTCTTAATTTACCAATTCCTAAATTGGGTTTGCAAAAATAGAGTTTTTAAGTCATTTAACTCATAGTTCATTAATCATTTTTATATAATTTATTTAACATACTTATATATCCAATGTTGATTTTGAAAATAAACACTAAAAATATAAACCCCATTGGATAAATTTTTAGCAGATAAGTGATCGCAATCTTCACAAAAATCAATTAATTGTCCGTTTATATTATAACAAGAAATATTATTGGCTTTTTGGTTAAACCATATAACATTATCCAATATTTTAACTCCATTGTCATTATTTCGATAATGCCTTAATAAATAAGATGCATCTTTAACAATTGAATAATTATTATTTTCATCTATCGAAAACAATTGATAACATCCATTTTCAATATTACCTGTGTAGTAAAAACTTTCTTGTTTACCCTTTGCTAAAATTGTTTTTTCAGCCAGCCATAAAGTATCGTTATCAAAATTAATATATCGCCAAATGTATTTTTGATCATCTTTACTATTCACAAGCTCCCAAGATATATATTCTGGAGTAATTTTAAAATCGATTAATTGCAAATTTAACAATGTTGTTCCACCTTTAGCTCCCATCCACCAGCTAAATTCCTGAATATCATTTACAATAAATTTATTATTTAAAAAAGTAGAAGGGACATCAAAAAACGACATTCCCTCGTCGATAGATTTAACAATTTTATAATCCTCAATATCCTCTACTCCTTCTTTTACATCAATTGTCATTTGTACATTAAAAAATTTATCCGAATCAGTTTTAATAATAAAATAATTATCAAGTGGATTTTTAACAGGTAAATTTTCAGAATCAAATTTTTGTTCAAATATTGTGTTTCCCATAAACGAATTACTATCTAATTTCAACTCTAATCCCCATCCCCAAGCCTTAAAAATATTTCCTTTATCTAGATACTTTTTACCTTTAAAAACCGATTTTTCATCTGCAGAATATTTTGGAGAATCCAAAAAAGCTAAACTATCAAAATTTACAGTAGCATTTTTAAAATATAATTTTTGCGCATTTTTAATTTCATTACTAAAATAATAATTTTCACCGCTTAATATTGTTTTAGGATTTTCAAGCACAATTTTACCCAAGTTACATTTTCCATTATTATTCCATAGTATGTCCGAATTTCCTTTAAAAAAAACCTTACCACTATCCAAAATCATTGTTCCCTCATTATTTAAATTGCCATAAAAAAACAAATCCTCATTAATTAAATTTTCGAAAATTCCTTTGGAATGTATGGTAATATTATATAAATGTTTATTTTGAATTGTATTTCCAACTTCCACTTTATCCCAAATTACTAGAGAGTCCGTAATAAAAGTTTCTTCGGTTTGTAAAGAAAAAATACCTTTTTGTACCCAAACCTTTTTAATATTTAAAACACCCAATTCACCCCGTGTTAAAGCTTTGCTGTTGTTGGTTTTATCAATAATCACATGGGTATAATTTGCAATTTTAACACGCTGATTTTTATCTCCTTTGTACCAAACTTTACTGTTATCCATCCAAAGTTTACCCGTGTTAAACCCATTACCATAAAAATACAAATTAGTATTCATCAAATGCACATTTCCAACACCCAACCAATCTCCCAAAAACAATGCTGAATCCTGCTGTATAATCAAAGTTAAAGCAGATTTTAGTAAATTTAAATTGCCTTGGTATTTAAAAATTCCATTTTGTACAGTAAATGCAGCACTATCTACTGCCCCACAATTTAATTCGATATTACCATAATTTATTCCACCTTTAATCACTTGATTTCCCATTGCTTGATAGCGCACTGTACTGTTAATATTTAAATTATAATTTTTAAATCCGTTAGGGAATCCTCCATTTTCTATGGTATTTATTTTTCCAATTGTCAATGATGCTGTATCTGATATAGTGAAATTATAATTATTGTTAGTAGATGTAATTGAATAGGTATCTAAATATACTTCACAACCTTTGTAAATAGTAAGATTTCCATTAATTTCAATATTTTTTTCGATAATTTTCCTTCCAGGATTTACAAAACCAATATTAGTAAACCCAGTTAATTTTTCGGCTTTAATATTTTGAACTCCTTCACGGTTAAATAAAACAGTACTCATTTGATTTTTTCCATTAACTTCCCACTGAATTAAATTGGAATTGGCGCCTAAAGCAATAGTATCGTGATTAAAAATTTTTGAATTTCCAGATGCTTCTCTTGAAATTTCCCAAAAGTTATTGTTTACAACATAAGGTACATTAGAAATTATCCTAGGTGTAAATAATTTACCCTTTCCCTTAATAAAAATTGTATCCGAGTTCCCAAAAATCCAATTGCAATTTGTGCCATCACAACCATTTATTTCACCATTATTATCAATAGACTTTTCTATTGTGAAATTACCTCCATTTTCTACTTTCCAAATTGCATCATTATCGTTTATTAAGTTTTTGATTTGCGTTTGAGCACTTAATCCATTAAAAATAACAAAGCCTTGATTATAAATATTTTGAATTAAATTGTTTAAACCAGAAATGTAGGTTTGAGACGAATTATTTATAAATAAATTTTCGCAATTTATACCGCGCAAAAATACTTTACTGTTGTGTAGTGATAAATTTTTAGCGGTAGTATTCCATAAAAATCTTACAGAATCTACATTTAAAAACTCAATATCATTCATTTTATTGATAGATATATTGATTAACTTTTGATTACTAAATTTTAATGTACTTTTTTCATCCTGCATCATTCCATTTCCTAACCAACTTCCTCTTAAATCAATAATTGAATTATCGGTTGCCCATCGAACATTTTGATGTAAATTTAAATTGCCTGAAATTATTAAATTTGGCTTTACACCTTTAACCCATGCTGGATTAGAAGCATTAATGGTTAAATTAGCGCATGAAAAATTTTCGTCGATAATAACGGAATCAATTATATTCCACCTCCAAATTGAATTAGAAAAATATTGATAATTAAATGTATTTAAGTGTACTTTAATTTTTTCATTGGAACGAAAATTTGTTTGAACTTCACCCAAAACTATAGTATTTGTAGAACTAGACAGTCTATTAGAATTTAAAACAACTACAGCTTTTTCGCCTACTGTAATATGTTTGATGTTGTATAAGGATTCATTCAGCCAATTGGCATTACCTGTATTGTTTAAAATTAAATTTTCGAAATGATTATCAACAGGAGAAGGAATTGTTTGAAAACTATTGCGATTTAAAACGAAGGTATTGTTTTGTGCTTTTAAATTTAATACAACACCACTAAAATTATTTACAGTTGTACCACTAGCAAAATAGGCATTAGTTTGATTGTTTAAAGTATGTTGATTTCCTATAATTTGAGTTTTAACCTCTAAAGAATCAAAATTATTTAACAAATAAGTTAATTCTATTACATTGAAAATTAATAAATTACTAGATCGGATATCGCCACATAAAAAATATTTACCGGTTCCCGAAAAAAATTTTCCTTTATTTGATATTTGATTTATTGTACAAACTTTATTGCCTAAATTATTCCATACACCAGTTGGTAAAATATTTAAATTTTGAATTGTTACATTTCCTAAATTGTTATTTAAAGATATTGGAGCGCTTATTTTTAAGTGGTTAATATTAAAATGTCCCCTGCCTAAATTAAAAGATCCTATAACCCAAATAGACCGAATAGTAGTTTGTGCTGTGGCTGTTCCAGTAATTGAACTATTTTGCCATGCAATTAAGGAATCGCATTGTAATCTTCCTCCACTATTTGTGAATTTAATACTTCCGTAAAGTGAAATAAGTTTAATGGAATGTGTTTTATTTCCTATTTCAATTTCATGATTATTTTGAATTGTAACGCTATCGTTTTCATCTGGCACTATATTGTTTTCCCATGTTTCAGCATTCGTCCACAAACCACTTCTGGAACTTTTAATCACTTTTCCAAATATAAAAAACGGAAATAAAAACAATATGAAATAAAAAAATAAAACACACTTTTTCATAAATTAAATACTTTTGATTTTAAAAAAAATACAATATTATTTATTTTATTTAATATTTTAAAACTTTTAAAAATAAAAATTAAACAATGATTTAAAATTAAATAAAATGGGATATATAAAAACGCTGAAAAAATGTAATTTTAGTGTTAAATTTGAAGCTAAATTAAATGTGAATGAATAGTTTATTTTTAAAATCTTTTAAAAATTTATATATAGTTTTACTATTTAGCTCAATTCTTACAAGCATTTATTTATTTTGCTTAAATCACCATAAATACCTAACACAAATAACCATCAATCCCTTTTATGAAGCATCTGAAGATATGGGTATGTGGATATATAAAATTAAGGATGAACCTAATTATTTTTTAGATTCGATAAGTTTAGAGAAAGTTAGCGACATAAAATACCGAAAAATAGAAACCCCAAAAAGTATTAGAAGACCTTTAAGATACGAATTAAATTTTTACAGTTCGGACTCACTAGTTCATTATACGATATTAAAAAATCTCACTAATTTTTTGGATAGCGTTAACCATTTACCACAAATTAGTTATGAAGAAAGAGCAATTATTAAGCAGCAAATAAAAATTCAAGATAGTTTGCTTACAACTAAATTAGATGATAATTTACGTTGGGAAATTATTAATTACAAAAATCACAAAATTAAGGAGTTGGAAAATAATTATTTTCTTAATTTTCAATTTAACACTAAAGCTAAACCTGTAAACACTATAAACTTTAGTTGGATTATTAGTTTTTATATTATTCCTATAATTGTTTGGCTAAGCTGGAAAACCAAATAATAAAATTTTAAAACAAAAATATTTTTTAAATTTATTGTTAAATAAAATAAAAAATTAATATTTTTGTTTTTATGAAAAATATTAACGAAAAATTTTTACACAGTATTTGGAAATACATTTTGTTTAATAACTCAGATATTTATTCAAAATGTGGCAAAAAAGTTCAAATTATTTCACCTGGATATTATAACGAGAGCGATGCTGGACCTGATTTTTCTCAAGCAACAATTGTTATAGACGATATAAAATGGGTTGGAAATGTTGAAATTCATATTTTATCTTCGGATTGGGTGAAACACTTACATCATTTTGATGAAGCTTATCAAACTATTATTTTACATGTAGTTTGGGAAGATGATATGGGAAGAGTAGACGGACTTAGGTATTTTCCAACAATCGAATTAAAAAATTTAGTATCACAAGAAACTTTGGATAAAATTAAAATTTTAACTGAATCCAAAAAGAGTTTGATGTGCGATAAATTTTTATTCGAAACCTCAACTATGGATTGGATAAATTGGAAAGAAAAATTGTTGTTGGAGAGATTTAAAATTAAAACTGATGCTGTTTTACAAATTTTTGCTTCAACAAAATGTTGGGAAGAAACTGCATTTAGAATATTATTGCAATCCCTAGGCGCCAAAGTAAACAAATATCCTTTTAGTATTTTAGGAAATTATATTAGTTATAAAATTATACAAAAGGAAAAACACATCCTAACACATCCAGAAGCTTTATTATTGGGAAGCTCAGGAATGTTAGATAATAATTTTACAGATAAATACACTTTAAAATTACAGGAACAATATTACTTTTTAAATCAAAAACATCGATTAGGGACAATGCAAAAAAGTTGGTGGAAATGGTTAAGAATGCGCCCAAGTAATTTCCCAGATTTACAGTTAGCTATTTTAGCTCAAAATATGTGTAGATGGAATAATATAGTATCTGTTTTTGAGCAAAGTATACATTGGAAACATATGCAAATATTTTTTTCGCAAAGTGCCAATGAATATTGGGACAATAGATTTAGTTTAGAAAAGGTTGCAAAAAATGAAGTGCCTAAAAAATTTGGAACCGAACAAATTAAACGTATCTATATTAATGCAATAGTTCCTTTTGTTATTGCAATGTACATAGAAAAAGGAAAACTCGATAAAATTTTAGATCTTTTAGACCAACTTACCGAAATTCCAGCCGAAATAAATAAGGTAACTAAAATTTTTCCTGCTAAATTTGTAAATAACAACAACCTTTGGGATTCCCAATCGTTAATTCAGTTAAATAATGTATATTGTTCTCAAAAAAAATGTTTAAATTGCAACATTGGAATAAAAATATTAAAACCAAAACAGTATGATTCAACAATTACGTGATTTAGTGGAGAAACAATTTTTTGGTGTATGTTCATGGTGGGGAAATAAATTAGGCATAAAAACTTCTCGTATCCGTGTATATTTTATTTATACTTCTTGCTTAACTTTAGGCTCTCCTTTACTTATTTATTTAGTAATGGCTTTTATACTAGAGCACAAAGATTCTTTTAAAATAATAGGTAAAAAACGTATTTGGGATTTATAAATACTTAAATATTAAATAAAAATATACTGTTGCGCATATTCCTGTATAATACTTGGATTAAGTATAAACTCTTCTTTTATTCTACCCAAAAAATTTACTCTTGTTTTGTTTAAAATCACTTTTTCTGTTGCTAAATTCTCTGGTCCATTAAAAATAATTCCTATAATTTTTATATCATGAGTTGCCAAACATTCTAAAGTTAATAAGGTATGATTAATAGAACCTAAATAATTTCGAGATACCAAAATAACTTCAGCCTGATTTTCTTTAATTATATCCAACATGGTGTCGCCTCTATAATTATAAGGAACCAATAAACCACCAGCACCTTCAATGACTAAAGTATTATTGGTTTCAGGTGCTTTTAATTTACTTAATCGAATTTGTTTTTTTTCAATTTCAGCAGCAACATGAGGAGATGCAGCTGTTTTAAACATATAAGCTTCGGGATGAAAAACAGTTTTTTTACAAGAAATTAATCTTTTAACCTTGTGGCTATCGGTAAATTCTAAATCGCCGCATTGTATTGGTTTCCAATAATCAGCTTGTAAAGCTTCTGTAATAATTGAACTTACAATAGTTTTACCAACATCAGTTCCAATACCAGTTACAAAAATTTTTCTCATCAATGCAAAAGTAATTCGCTTTCCTCAACTTTCAAAATAATTATTTTCTACCAATTGGTGTTTTACCATCATATTGTATAGATCCTCCGCTTCTGCCTCCATTACTTCCTCCAGACCCACTACTAGGTGTGTTGGTTCGTGGTTGATTATAAAAACTATTTGGATTATTATAAGGATTTCCCCATTGATTCACCGGGTTTCCCCATTGATTTACTGGATTCCCCCAATGATTTACAGGATTTCCCCATCTATCATATTGGATTCCAGTGCCCCAACCACTACCCCACCATCTATTGTTAGTTGGTGTATTGTATTGATGATTAACAGGCTGATAATATCCTCCGCTACTTCTTCCAGAGGATGAAAATTTAAATGCTAAACCTACAGAAACAGTTATTAAATTTAGTCTTGCTGTTCCTGTATTGTAATCTAACTCAACACCAATAATATTGCTGTTAGAAGGTGTAGTTTTTAAATCTAAATCTCGGCTTAAAAAATTAATATTTCTACTGCTATTCATCCACATAATACCAAAATCAAATAATAAATATTTGGTAATTTCAGATTTAACACCCAATGACAAACCATAATTAGCTGATTGTACCCTGGAAATTTCACCTAAACTTCCTGCAGCAGATTCGGCAAAACCAAATTCATTAGGGATAAATAACTCATCTCTAATACGATGTGTGAGGTTTCCGTAAAATCCATATATGTATGGCGAAGTTTTGTTATAATCGTTAGTAAATAAAAATCCTAACTTAAAATGATAACTGTATAAACGATTGTTTAAATGATAATCTCCCGAAGGTAAATCGATTTGAGATTTATTATTGGTACTTAAAAAAATATTTCCTCCAATAAAAGGTAAAACGTTGCCATCTACATCCCAATGATAATTGTATTTAAATTCGTGAGCAGTGAAAAAAGGATAACCATTTCCACTAAAATCTTTATAAAATTCCCTAATAGGCATGGCAAAATGTAAGTTATAACCTAATTCTCCAAAACCTCTATTTTCCTCAACTTTACTGGTATCTTTATCGCTTCCATCACCACTAGAGCTGCTCCAGGAATTATTTTGCGCTATGCTATTTAAACCTAAAACAGCAACTAAAATTGTAGACAGAATCGTTTTCATATAGATGTAATTTAATAAATAAATTTACAACAAATAACGTTCCAAGAAAACAAAAAATTAAATTTTGATGTTAATTTATAACAAAACATCAACTTTTTCTAGTGTAATATCCGAATGTGAAGCATGATAAGTACATTTTCCATTTTGAATCAATAGTATTTGGGGACTTTCATGAAAAACATTAAACTTTGACGCAATTGCGTTACTAACCTCTCTAAAAGCAATTAAATCTAGATAATGAAAATCAATTTTGGACTCATATTCGCTATTAATTTCATCGTTTAAAATTCTTTTAGCAAAAGAACTTACAGAGCATCTTGTGCTATGTTTAAAAATCAACTGAGCTTTCGTATTTGATTTTTCAGCAATATCATTTAGTTGATCTAAAGTTGTTAAATTATTCCAAGCCATATAATTTATTTTTGCAAATATACAATAAACTAATGCCTAATTTACTTTACAGTATCAATTATCAAAATGATAAATATAAATTTTAAGTATATTTTTTTAATAGAATTAAAAAAAGGCAAGTGATTAATCATCGCTTTCGCTTTGTTTCTCACTCTGCCTCTGTGACCCCGGAGGGATTCAAACCCCCAACCCTCAGAGCCGAAATCTGATATTCTATTCAGTTGAACTACGGAGCCAATAATATTGCGAAAATAATAATTTAAATTATAAAACTTACTTTATAAGTTTGGAAAATTCATAAGCTAAATTTTTTCTAGAATATTTATTTACATCATTAATATTGGTATTTCTTCTAAAATCACCATTTGAAACAGAACAAATAAAATCATAAATTTTACTTACTTCTGTATATTCAAAAGATTTACCAAATTTATTTTTTTCAATTACTATTTCTGCATCACCATTTTTTGGACCAATACACAATATCGGATTATCACTTGCAATATATTCGAATAATTTCCCTGTGTAAATCAGCTTATTATTAGGGACATTAGGAATCACTAAAAGTAATAAATCCGAAGAATTTGTATACTTAACAGCTTCTTTATGAGGTAAATAACCTAAAAAGTTAATATTTTTTATTACTTTTGTATTATTTATTTTACTTAATAGTTCATCTGTAAATTCCCCAATGATATTTAATTGATAATCATGTGTTTCTCCAAACTTTTCTAATGCTTTAATAAAAGAGCTTATATCATAGTGTGCGTTAGCAATTCCTATGTAGGAAATAGTAAATTTTGAATTTTTTAGAAGATTTTTATCTTTAAAATCAGATTCATCAAATCCATTTGGAATTACTTTAATTTTACTTTCATCAATCCCTTTAGATTCAAATATATTTTTCATATTAGGACTAACAACCGAAATTAAGTTTGATTTTGACAACACATCAATTTCCTTTTTTTTATTTAAATAATCAGAAATAAAAGTATGTTTTAAATCTTTATAATAAAATATATCCGTCCAAGGATCTCTAAAATCAGCCAGCCATTGTAAATCACTTCTCCATTTTTTTAATTCTAAACCAATTAATTGAGTAGAATGTGGAGGACTTGTTGTAATAAATATATCAATGTTTTTTTCAGTAATTATTTTTTTTGCTTCCTTTAATGCGTATTTATTCCAACCAATTCTGGGATCAGGAACAAATATATGATTTCTAATAAACAGAGAAATATATTGAAATATACTACTTTTACTTTTATTCCCAACCCCACCTTGAGGTACTTTATACTGTTTATTAAATATTTTAAAAAAGCTATAATAATTTCTTGATTTTGTTTTTATTACCTCAATTGAATTTGAAATATCTATATTAAAACTTTGATCAACTACAGGATAAGCAGCATAAGCTTCTTGAACAGTTAAAATTATAGGAGAAATATTAAATTCTTCTAAATATTTAGCCATTTTAACCCATCTTTGCACTCCACTTCCACCAGCTGGTGGCCAATAATAGGTAATAATTAAAACCTTTTTTTTACTGTTCATTTTTTAAGGGTTTTACCTCTTTATAAACAAAAAACAATAAAGCTATAATAATTAATAAAGATGAAGCTGAGCTAATTGGTTTACTTAAAGTGTAAGATTTAGGTTCAAACTTAAATTCAATTGTATGTTTGCCAGCCTCTATTTCCATACCTCTTAAAATATAATTTACTTTATAATGTTCTGAAATTTTTCCATCAACATAGGCATTCCATCCTGGATTGTAATAAATTTCTGAAAACACTACAAAACCTTTTTTATTTGTATTTACCTCATAAGTTAAATGAGAAGGATGATACTTTTTTAACTCCACAGTACCTTCGTTATTAAAAATTGTAGTTTGATTGTAAATTTTTTGAGCACTCACAGCACTTTTAGCAGTATTTAATTGTAGAATTGTATTAAATTCATCATCAGCAGTTTGTACTATCTGTAAAGTATCAACAAACCATGCATTTCCTAAAGCATAAGGATTAGTAAATGCAGGTTGATTTTCATTGTAAATAAAATATTTTACGTTTAACATATTTAATAAATTTAAATCTTGCAACATACTAATATTGTTTGTACTTAAGGCCTGTATCAATGTTTTGTTTTGATTTTCAATACCATAATCTATAATTAATTCTTGATACTTTTTTAGTTTAGCTGCATGATAACCTCCAATAGATTTATGAAAAAATGAAGTACCTGATTCTTGAAATGCATTTCCAGTAAATTTATAAACTCTATAGTTGGTATTTAAATTTAACAGTGCCAATTCTTTTTTCTGACGCTCATCAGATTTTAATCTACCTAACTTTCCTATTTCTGCTTGGATTGTTTGTTGAATTAAAGGATTTTGTGTTTCCATTTCATAGATAGAGTTGTCTGCTACAGATACATTATAAGGACTCATTTTTTTATCCGATTTGACCCAGTTTTTATATTCTCTACCCTCTTTTTCATTATTCAAATATCGAGTATTTATATTCCATAAATCTGATAAAATAAATACTGCAATTAAAGCAATAAATATATTTTTATTTATTTTTTTAACCATTAATAAATAAATAGCAACAGCAACTAATGCCATATAAACCAAACTTCGTATAGCATCATCTTTAAATACAGAAATTCTATAATTTACTAACGCTTGTTGTATTTTTTTAAGTTCAATATTTGTTTTAAATTGATTAATTTCTGCATCACTTAAAAAACTCACAAAGGTTTCTGGACTAATTATTACAATTAAAAATAAACCTATTGTAGCACCTAAAACACCATATATTTGTTTCTTTTTTTGTTCCAAAATTTCTGGATTTTGAAACAATGTTTGTAAGCTCATAGCTGCAAAAAAGGGAATTAAAACCAAAGGTATAAATAACAAAGATGAAACCGCTCTAAACTTATTATACATTGGAAAATTATCAATAAACCAATTTGTAACACTTGGGAAGTTTTTACCCCAACTTAAAACAAATCCAAAAATTATTGCACCTAAAAAATACCATTTTAATTTATTTTGCCATATCAAAAAAGCTAAAATAAATAACAAAAAAACTGATGCCCCAACGTAAAATGGTCCAGATGTAAAAGGCATATTACCCCAATACGAATTTATTGTTTTACCTTGTTGCAATTCTTGTAAAACATAATTTTTTAAATTTTTATCTACTTTATTTAGGATTTTATCCGCTTCTCTTTTTTCGGATGGTTTTCCTTGAAAGGATTTCATAAATTCAGGATATAACATTGCCCCTGATACTCCACCCTTTGCATTTGGTACCAAAACCGAAAAAGTTTCATCTATTCCATAACTCCATTGTGTAATATAATCATTACTTAAACCATCTGCTTTTTGATTTGGGTTAGTATTAATCGTTAGTTCACTTTTACCTCTAATAGTTGATTTAGAATATTCATAAGTTGTCCACAATCTATCAATATTTGATAAAATTGCTAAACTAACTGCAAGTGCTGCAATTAAACTTTTTTTAATTAAACTTTTAAATTGTTTACTTAAAATGTGCTCAACCAACTCATATAACAAATAAAAGGCTATAATAAATAATAAATAATAGGTCATTTGAAAGTGATTTGTAAACAAATGGATACCTAAAAAGCAAGCTAACAAGCTAGCTCCTAGATATAATTTACTCCTATTAAAAATCAAATAAAAAGCGCCTAAAACAGGCATCATCCAAGCAACTGCATGCACCTTTGAGTTATGTCCGGCTTCCAAATAAATAAACAAATATGTAGAAAAAGCAAAACCCAAAGAACCAACTATAGCAACCCATGGATTGGTTTTAATACACAATAAAAATATGTAAAAACACAAACCAAATAAAAATGCAACATCAACACCACGTGGTAAATACATTTTTATTAAATTATCTACATGCATCAATAAATTTGAAGAAAAAAATAAATTTATTTGAAAAGTAGGCATACCACCAAACATGGAATTAGTCCATGCAGTTTCCTCACCAGCAACTTCTCTCAAGGTAATTTGCTCGTTGGCCATACCCAAAAAGTTCATAATATCAGTTTGTTTTAGGCTATAACCTTGATATGCAGGATAAAAATAAACCGAAGCTAGTGTTAAAAATATTGCTACAGCTGCAGTATGAGGAATAAATTTTTTGAAATCCATGAGTTTGTATTTTAATTTTCGGATAAGGTTCGAAGTTAAAAAATAAATAGCAAGGCAAAAAATATTGTGATTTCATTTTTACTTTGTGATTGATTTGTATGTAATTTAATTACTTTTGCTCGTAAAGTAAAATGTTAAAGTAGCAATGAATATTTTAATTATTGGTAATATTTCTTCTATTCACGACGAAAAATGGATAACATTTTTAGCCAAAAACAGTGAACATAAGTTTTTTATAACGCAAGAAAAATTAAATACTCCATTAAAATCATCACAAATTAAAAACTATCAAAATTTAGGAGTAAATATTTTACCAAATTTACCTTCATTTTCTATTTTAAAATTTTGGGAATCGATAATTGGTTGGATAAAAATTAAACAGTGGGTGAAAAAATATAAAATTGATAGTATCCATATAATTTTTCCAACTCCTCACATTTTTTGGGTTCAATTTTTAAATTTACCATTATTGGTTTCAACTCGAGGATCTGATGTTTTGGTGGTTGCTAAAGATTTAATTCAAAATAAAAGCTTAAAAAACAAATTATTACTTTTTTTATTCAATTATAATTTAAAAAAATCTAAGTTTATAACTTGCACATCAGAGCTACAACAAAAATTTTTAGAAGAAAATTTCAAATATACTATACATAAAATTACTATTGTACGCACAGGTATTGATATTGATTTTGTAGATAGTATAATTACTCCACAAATTACAAAAAATGAAATAAGAATTTTTTCTCCAAGGTTTTTTGTTCCTATTTATAACTTAGAAACCATAATTACTGCGATTGACAATTTGTCCGAAAAATTTTTAAATAAAATTCATTTACAATTAGTTGAAGGGAAAAACATAGATGAAAAATACAAAATAAAAATACTTCAATTACTTCAAAATGTTCGATTTAAATATAGTATCGCTAAATATTTTGATAAAAAGGAATTAATTGAAGAATACAAAACATCAGATTTGGTAATTATGGTTCCGCATAGCGATGGTACACCAAACTCGGCATTAGAAACTATGATATGTAAAAAACCCTTAATTATGAGCGATTTAAATTATCAATCGCCGCTTTTTAACCAAACTTGTTTATTTGCAAACCCTTCAAAAACTGAAGATTTAACTAATACAATAGAATTTGCATTAGAAAAATATCCAGCGGATTTATTAGAAAAAGCTAGAGAAATGACTGTTTTATATGGAAACCAAAAAACAGAAATGAATAAAATTATTGAAATCTACAAACAATTAGATATAAACTAAAAAAGAGCCTGTATAAACAAGCTCTTTTTCCGTTTGTTAATGAAATCTGTACTCAATTATTTTTTTGCAGGAAACTCGTCTTTTTCTGGAGTATCGTTAATTTTTCCTTTAACTTTAATATAAACAACATCGTTAGATGCGTTACTTTTTACCGTTACAGTTTTGTTAATTGGACCTACTCTGTTGGTATCATATTTTACTTTTAATTCTCCACTTTGACCCGGCATGATTGGATCCTTTGGACATGAAGGAACAGTACAACCACAAGAACCAGCACAATTTGTAATAACTAAAGGTGATTTACCAGTATTTTTAAATTTGATTACTCTTTGAGGCTCACTGTTACGGTCGATTGTTCCATAATCAACTTCATCCGATTCAAATGTAATAACTGGAGCATTAGGATTAACTTCTTTTGCATCTTCTTGAGCAAAAGTATTTAAAGATAAAACTAAAAATAAAGAGGATAATAACAAGCTTAACTTTTTCATAATTTAGGAGTTTTAATGATTAACTATGTTTCAAAGTTAATTATTACTTTCCTATTGCTTGTTAATATATTGTTAAATGATTAACGATTGATTTTTGCAGCTAATAAATACATTACAGCCATACGAATAGCCACACCATTTTCCACCTGATTTAAAATAATTGATTGGTTACTATCCGCTACTTCCGAGCTAATTTCAACACCACGATTTATTGGTCCGGGATGCATAATGGTAATTTCTTTGGATAATGAATTTAGTTTATTTAAATCCAAACCGTATTGCATAATATACTCCCTACTAGAAGGGAAAAACTTAGTATCTTGTCGTTCCAGCTGAATACGCAACATATTAGCAACATCACACCACTCCAAAGCTTTCAATAAATCATGTTCTATTTTAACACCCAAAGAATGTGCGTATTTAGGAATTAATGTAGCTGGGCCACACAACATAACTTCTGCACCTAATTTTTGTAAGCAAAAAATATTGGATAAAGCAACTCTAGAGTGTAAAATATCCCCTACAATCACTATTTTTTTCCCTTTTACTTCTCCATATTTTTCGCGGATAGAAAAAGCATCTAATAAAGCTTGAGTAGGATGCTCATGTGCTCCATCGCCAGCATTTACAATTTTAGCATTAATTTTTTTACTTAAGTATATTTGAGCCCCAGGATTTGGATGACGTAAAACCACCATATCCACTTTCATTGCTAAAATATTATTCACTGTATCTAACAATGTTTCGCCTTTTTTTACCGAGCTACTGCCACTTGCAAAATTAATCACATCGGCAGATAATCTACGTTCGGCTAATTCAAAAGATAATTTTGTACGAGTAGAATTTTCAAAAAATAAGTTAGCTATTGTTATATCACGTAAAGATGGAACTTTTTTAATCGGTCTGTTGATAACGGCTTTAAATTCATCGGCAGTTTTAAAAATTAATTCGATATCCGCTTGGGTTAAATTTTTAATACCTAATAGATGTTCAACAGATAAAGTTTCCATATAAATTAATTTTCTGTTTTGTACAATACAACTTGATCTTTTCCTTCCTCATCCGACCATTCCACTTTAACTTTTTCGGAATCAACTGAGTCAACTGTTTTTCCAATATAAGTTGGTTGTACAGGCAAATGTCGTTTGTATCTTCGGTTTACAAAAACCAGTAATTCCACACTCGCTGGTCGTCCAAAAGCCAACATAGCATCTAATCCAGCTCTCACCGTTCGTCCGGTAAAAAATACATCATCAATTAAAATAATATTTTTATTTTCTATAATAAAATCTATTTTAGTTGTGTTAGCAACCAAAGGTTTGCTGCCTCTTCTAAAATCATCTCTAAAAAAAGTGATATCCAAGGCACCACATAAAATATTGGCATTTGGTAAAATTTTATCCAGCTCTTTTTTTAATCTATCGGCAAGCACTACTCCTTTAGTTTGTAAACCAATAATAGCACTATTACTAAAATCTCCGTGATTTTCAATTAATTGATATGCTAATCTTTTTAAAATTAGATTAAATTCTATGCTATCTATAATTATTCGTGGTTCCATTGCGAAAGCAAATATACATACTTTCCTTAAAAAACTTATGCCATTCCTAAATTTCTTTCAACTACTTTTAAAAAGTTTTTCTTTCAAAAGCTCATAAAAATTAAAACTATCTAATTTATTTACATCTTTTATTAAAGTTAAATTTTAACTTTTTATTTTTCTGCTTATTTTCGCATTTATATATGATATCTAGCGCAAAAAAATCGGTTGTTGATTTAGTTGATTTACTTTATTTGAAAGGGGTAAGGCATTTTATTATTTCTCCTGGTTCTCGTAATGCGCCTATTACAATTGCAGCAAACAGACATGGTGGTTTTAAAATGCATTGTATTGTTGATGAACGAAGCGCTGCATTTTTTGCATTAGGAATTGCTCAACAAACACATAATTTAGTAGTAATTTGTTGTACATCGGGTACGGCTGCATTAAATTATGCACCTGCTATTGCGGAGGCTTACTATCAAAAAATCCCTTTGTTAATTTTAACAGCAGATCGACCTAAGGAATGGATTGACCAAATGGACGGACAAACTATAAGGCAGTTAAATATTTATCAAAATTACATAAAGGCATCTTTCGAGTTTCCTACAGAACCTAGTGATGAAGAGGAATTATGGCATTGTAACCGTATTGCTTCCGAAGCTATTGAGCGTGCAATTTATCCCGAATTTGGTCCGGTACATATCAATATTCCATTTAGAGAACCTTTGTACAATGTTTCGGAATATCCTGATGAAAGAAATGTACATAGTTTTTCAACCATTCAAACCCAACTGGAGTTATCTACAAACGAAAGTTCTTTATTGATTCAGCAATGGCAAAAAGCAAATAAAATTTTAATTGTAACTGGTTTAATGCATACCGATTCACAATTAAACGATATTCTTTCAACTTTATCAAAGCAACAAAAAGTGGCTATCTTAACCGAAACTACCTCAAATGTTTTTGGTGATGGTTTTAATAGAAGTATTGATAGATTAATAAATACAATTGAAGGGGACGAAAATATTAATGATTATTTTCCAGATTTATTAATTACGATTGGTGGCCCTGTAGTAAGCAAAAAAATAAAATCGTTTTTACGTAAAAATAAACAGCAAAAACATTGGCATATCAACGCTTCCAATGATTATGTGGATACCTATAAAAATTTAACCAAAATAATTCCGGTACAACCATCAATAGCTTTGAAATTATTTGTTAACGAAAATTTACTTAATACAATTAATTACCGTGATTTATGGTTGAGTTTGGATAAAAAACTAACAGCTTTGTTTAAGGATTACATGCAAACTGTAGATTTTTCGGATTTATGGGTTACGCAAGAAGTGCTTCATCACACGCCTAAAAATTCTTATTTACATTTAGCCAATTCAACAGCTGTTCGTTACAGTAATTTGTTTAATACATGTTCGGATAGATTTTTAAAATGTTACAGCAATCGTGGAACTAGCGGGATAGACGGAACAGTAAGCACTGCTGTTGGAGCTGCCATTGTTTCCAATACTACCAATACTTTAATAACTGGTGATTTATCGTTTTTATACGATAGTAATGCTTTGTGGATTAAGCCTTTTCCACAAAATTTAAAAATTGTTGTGATTAACAATGGTGGAGGAAGTATTTTTAGAATTATCGATGGTCCAGCTTCTACTCCAGAATTAGAGCAATTTTTTGAAGCTAAACACGAAATTTCTTTAGAGTATTTATGTAAAACTTTTGGCATAAAATATAGCTTTGCTAATAACAAAACTAATTTAAATACTGCATTACAAAATTTATATAATCATAACGAAGCTGAAGTTTTAGAGGTTAAAACAAATTACTTAACCAATCCAATTGTATTAAAAAATTATTTCACCTATTTAAAAAATAACTTATGAGAAACTGGACTACAATTAAAGAGTACGAAGACATTAAATTTGAGTTTTTCGAAGGAATTGCTAAAATAACTATCAATCGCCCACAAGTTTACAATGCTTTTCGTCCCGAAACCAACATGGAAATGTTAGATGCTATGGATATTTGTCGTGAGCACGATGATATTAATGTAGTAGTTTTAACTGGAGAAGGCGATAAAGCTTTTTGTTCGGGAGGCGACCAAAATGTAAAAGGTGTGGGTGGTTATATCAGTAAAGATGGAATTCCAAGGTTAAATGTATTGGATTTACATAAAAAAATACGCTCTCTTCCTAAACCAGTTATTGCTATGGTTAATGGGTATGCGATTGGTGGCGGACATGTTTTACATGTTGTATGCGATTTAACTATTGCAAGTGATAATGCCCGATTTGGGCAAACCGGACCAAAAGTAGGTAGTTTTGATGGAGGATTTGGTTCGAGTTATTTAGCTCGCCATGTTGGACAAAAAAAAGCAAGAGAAATTTGGTTTTTATGTGAGCAATACACAGCTGAAGAAGCCGAAAAAATGGGCATGGTTAACAAAGTGGTTCCTTTGGCCGAATTAGAAAACACAACTGTGGAATGGTGTAAAACTATCATGAAAAGAAGTCCGTTAGCACTACGTATGATAAAAATGAGTTTAAATGCCGAATTAGATGGACAACACGGAATCATGGAACTAGCAGGAAATGCAACTTTATTGTACTATTTAACAGAAGAAGCACAAGAAGGCAAAAAAGCCTTTTTAGAAAAACGCGATCCAAATTTCCAACAATACCCAAAATTCCCATAAATTAAGGAATTCTTAAAAATCAAAAACAAAGGGTGTATAGATTTTATACACCCTTCAGTTTTTAAGTTATGCTAAATAATAAAATATATGTTTACCATAAATTTCAAATAAATAACTTATACTTTTTATTAACTTCAAATCGAATCCAAAATATAAAAATTTTAATTTAAAGAACTTCAAATTCATAAGATATTCTATTGCTTCCTTTAAATACTATTCCTGTAATATGATTATATTCAAGTTCGAGTCTTAATTTTTTCGTACAATACAAATCGGAATCAACTCTACCGAAACCAATTATATCAGGTGTTTTTTTCTTTAACTTTAAAAATTTGATTTTAACTTCTTTAAAAGGAATTGGCTCTTCTGATTTTACCCATAGATCATGAGCATTTTTACAAAATTTAGAATATTGTTTTTGATTATCAAACTTCAAATCAAATTGATTTACAATTTCTCCTTCTAACTTTTCTTGAACTAAAAATGTGGAATTTGAATAATCAATATAATTTTGAATTGTTTCATCAAAAATAAAGTGAAGCCAATAATAATTGTAATGTTGTTTTGTTTTATCATCAAAAATTGTTGCAGGATAAAATCTATGAATACCTAAATCAAATTTTTCTAATATTTTTTTTAATTTTTCGGAAATCATTAGTCCATCTGCACTAAAATTTACAGAAATTACATCTGTTATCGCAGCTTTTTTTTCAAAAACTAAATTCTGTAATTTAAAATGTTTTGATGGAAATTTTCTCCATGTTGGATTAAGTAAGTTATATACAAATACATCTGAATCTGTATTTCCTATAATTTTATCAATAACATTATACTCTAAAATATCAGGTATAGTTGAATTTAATCTACTCATTTCGATCCATTCAGGAACAAAATCATCTATAGTATTCATAACAAATTATTAATTAATAAACTCAAACTTTTGTATATTAACATAAATTTATTAAATCTTACTCAAACACCATTTTGCGTGCATTTGATTTTCGTTTGTAGATGTATTGAAATTTTTATTTGGTAAATCTTTAGCAAAAATTTGAGCTAGAAGATTTTGGTTGTTTACAAAAGTTTGATTTTTAAACAATACTTTTTGTAATTTGTTTTTAAATTTTTTGGGTACAATTTTTTTTATCGATTGAACAATTGAGTTTTGATACACTTTTTCTTCGGAGGTTTTTAAATCGAAATCTATTCCTAGAATTTTAAAATAGTGTTCAACCAAAAAATCTTGATAAAACAATTTGTTTTTCAATTGTTGCTCGCTACAGTTTTTCCAAAAATTAAAATACTCATAATCCATTAAAGGGAAAATCCATTGGAAATCAAAAAACTCAAAAGCGCGCAAACCATTGTTGATGTATTTATCGGATTTATGATTGGCATACCATTTTTGGTAGCTATCATTTAAATTTATAGCCTTGCAGTTTTGTAAACTTTGTTCAATTATTTTTTGATTCTCTAAATCGATATTTCCCTCAAAAGCATTTTTGTTAAAGGTATGTTTAATTAGCTTTTGTAAAGTATTGATATTTGCTGGAATTGTTTTACTACCTGCATAAAAATCGCCACAAAATCCTGGTAAAAAAACAGCATTTTTAGGAAATAAACCCTTTTGTTTTAAGCTGTAAATGGCAAAAAAATCTTGCTCGTAAGCTATGCTTGTAAATTGATTTGCAAATTGCTCGTATTCCCAACCCAACTGACTTGTGTAGCATTGTAATAACTCAGAATTATATTCCACAAAATACCATTGCACATTTAGTTTTTGGCAAATTTTTCGAGCAGTTTTCACTTCGAAGCTATCCGCTTTTCCGTATGTAAAACAGATGATATTTTTTACGTTATGCAACACCAGAGCCGATAAAATAAATCTACTATCCCAACCGCCACTTAATGGCACAACTGCTGTTTTATTTTGTAATTGTTGTATAATTTTACCCCATAAGTGATCACAAATATTTTTAAGTACTTTTGGGTTATTTTGTTGCCTAGATACACTAATGTAATTTTGAATATCTAAGGTTTTATTTTTACAATCGAAAGTAAGCAAACTCCCACCTAATAAGCTAAAAATATTTTTGTATAAAGTATGATTATCCGATGTATATCCAAACTGCTCGAAGAACGAAATTTGATTTTCATCTAAAGCACACGAAAATTTTTGCGCTAAAAATGCCACATCATCGCTTAAACAAAATTCATGTCCATCCCAAAAATAAAACAAGGGTATGCTACGGTTAATATCTGTAGCTGCCACAATGGATTCTTCTTGTTCATTTATCCAAGCAAAACCAAAAGAGTTAGATTTTAAAAAATCAAAAGCACCAGAAACACGTGTGTTTTCTGGTGCTTTATCTATATTTCCTTTCAACCAAAAATCACTTACTTTATTCCATTTAAATCCTTTGTTGTGAATAAGCCGAATGAAATTGGATTGCATATTTTTAATATAATTCGGGGAATTTTGTTGGATTACCCTCGCGCATTAAATAGTAAATAGTATCAAAAACATCCTCTACATTAGGTTTACTAAAATAATTTCCATCCGAGCCATAAGCGGGACGGTGATCCTTAGCGCTTAAAGTTTTAGGTTGAGCATCTAAATGGAAATACGCATTTTGCTCGTCCAATACTTTTTGCATCATAAAACCAGTAGCACCGCCAGAAACATCCTCATCCATAAACACCACACGATTGGTTTTTGCAATACTTTTACCAATTACTCCAGTTAAATCAAATGGTAATAAGGTTTGAATATCAATTAATTCCACACTAATCCCAAATTTTTTTAATTGCGTAATAGCTTCTTCGGCAATCGAAACACAAGTTCCATAAGTTACCAAAGTTACATCCGTACCTTCTTGTAAAACTTCGGCAATACCTATCGGCGTTTTAAATTCGCCTAAATTATCTGGTAATAATTCTTTTTTGCGGTAACTCATTAAAGGTTCTACAATTAAAGCAGGGTCGTGTGCTTCCAAAAGTGTATTATACATTCCGGCTGCTTGCGTCATGTTGCGCGGAACAGCAATTACTAAACCTCGTAAACTGTGAATCAACATACCCATTGGAGACCCCGAGTGCCAAATACCCTCAAATCTATGTCCTCTAGTTCGAATAATTATAGGAGCTTTTTGTCCGCCTTTGGTTCTGTAATGTAAGGATGCTAAATCATCGGTTAAAGTCATTAAACCATACACAACATAATCTAAATATTGTACCTCTGCAATAGGGCGAAGTCCGCGAATAGACATCCCCACACCTTTCCCCATAATTGTAGCTTCACGAATACCAGTATCAAACACACGCATTTCGCCATATTTTGCTTGTAAACCCTCTAAACCTTGGTTTACACCACCAATTTTGCCACTATCCTCCCCAAAAATACACACACGATTATCTTTAGCTAAAATAGCATCAAAGTTATCTCGTAAAATAATTCTTCCATCTACTGGTTTTTCCTCCGAATAAATTGGTGCAACAGGCTGAACAGCAGTTGATGAAAAAGTTTCGGTGTATAATAGTGAGTTGTATCTATCGTAATTTAAATCTTTTTGTTTAGCTAACCAATTTTTTAAATCCTCAACTTTAACGTTAGGCTGATGAATGAACAAGCGAATAATTTTTTTAACAGCTGTTATCATATAATGATGATACAAATCTAGCTCAGACAACAGCGAATTTTTAATTTCATTGATTTCGTTCACAAAAATATTTTCGGATAAAACCGCATCAATCAGTGCTAAAACCTCACTTAATTCATCTTTTAGCGGTGTAATATATGCTTTCCAAGCCTCATTTTTAGCATCCCGTACAGCATTTTTAGCATCTGATTTAATTTGTTCTAATTCCTCAATGGTAGCAATTTTATTTTCTAAAATCCATTTTTCGAATTGCACATTACAGTCGTATTCTTTTTCCCACTCCAAACGTTCTTTGCTTTTGTACCTTTCGTGCGATCCAGAAGTAGAATGCCCCTGAGGTTGAGTTAATTCTGCTACATGAACTAAAACCGGAATATGTTGTTCGCGTGCTAATTTAGTAGCTTTATCATATGCACGAATCAAAGCTGGGTAATCCCAACCATTTACTTTTATAATTTCTAAACCATTGGTATGTGGTTGTTTTTGAAAACCTGCCAAAGCTTTACTAATACTCGCCTTAGTTGTTTGTAACTCTACAGGAACAGAAATTCCATGACCATCATCCCAAACCGAGAAAACTACAGGGATTTGCAAAACACCAGCTGCATTAATTGCCTCTAAAAATATACCTTCAGAAGTAGATGCATCACCAATAGTACAAAAAGTTACCTCATTACCATTATTGGAAAATTGTGTTAAATCCTTTAATAAAGGGTTATTACGGTAAAATTTTGATGCTAAACCTAAACCAATAGATCGAGGCATTTGCGATGCTGTTGGAGATAAATCGGTGGTACTTACCTTTAAATCCACCATATTTTTCCATGTTCCATCGGGGTTGATATAACGTGTTCCGTAATGGCAATTCATTTGTCGGCCGCCTGATTGTGGCTCATGTTCTATATCTGTATGTGCATACATTTGGGAGTAGTACTGCTGTAAAGTAACTTCTCCTAAAGCTAAAACAATTGTTTGATCACGGTAATAACCCGATCTAAAATCGCCTTTTTGGAAATTTCGAGCCAAAGCAATTTGAGCTAATTCTTTACCATCCCCAAAAATTCCAAATTTTGCTTTTCCAGTTAAAACTTCTTTTCTACCTAAAAGTGAAGCCTCCCGACTTTCCATGGCAATTTTAAAATCAGCTAAAACTTCAGCTTTAAAATCGTTTAAATCTAAGTCTGCTTTCTCCGAATTATATACTGAAATATCGCTCATAGTTTTAATTCTTTCTGTATTTGCTAAAATAATAAAAAAATCAATCTTTTTTTTAAAGTTAATTTTTAATTTATTTAATCTTGACTTTTTATTAACTTAAAAAAACAACATTAAATTATTGATTATGATTATTTTAAACAATATTTTCACAACCTTTTTAATCTAAAAAAATCTTTTAAAATTATGCTACATTCTTCCTCTAACACACCGTCTTTATATTCTGTAGTTGGATGCAACAAATTATCACCTTTACTTTTAAAACCTCTTTTTTCGTCCTTTGCCCCTACAACTATCCGTTTAAATCTTCCCCAATAACAAGCACCTGCGCACATTAAACACGGTTCTAAGGTTACATATAAAGTACATTCGTTTAAAAATTTACCACCAATATAATCAGAAGCCATTGTAATAGCTAACATTTCAGCATGAGCGGTAACATCGTTTAAACTTTCGGTTTGATTATGTGCTCTGGCGATAATCTGATTTTGGTATACCACCACAGCACCTACAGGAACCTCATCTTTTTCCATTGCAATTTTTGCTTCTTTTAAAGCAGCTTGCATAAAAAAAATGTCCTTGTCAACTGTTTCCATTTATTTAGTTCTCCCTGGATAAACCTCTAAAGCTTTTGTTAAACATTGCATAGCTTTTTTTAGTTTATCCCCATTTAAAACATAAGCAATTCTAACCTGATTTTTTCCCATTCCTTCCGAAATATAAAATCCGCTTCCAGGAGATAACATTACAGTTTCACTTTCAAAACTAAAATCGGTTAACAACCAAGAACAAAACTTTTCATCATCATCAATTGGTAATTCTGCCATAGTATAAAATGCACCATTTGGAAAACTAAATTTTACATGTGGAATTTTGGATAATTCTTCCACAATAATATCTCTCCTTTTTTGATATTCTTCTTTTACTTCTTGATAATAACTTTTTGGTGCTTTTAAAGCTTCCTCCACAATCAACTGCCCAAAATAAGGCGGACTTAATCTAGCTTGTCCAAATTTTAAAGCTGTTTGTATAACCTCTTTATTTCTACTAATAATTGCACCTATTCTTACACCACACATACTGTATCTTTTAGAAGCAGAATCTATCAATATGGCTTTATCTTCCAAACCACTTAATTCCATTACAGAAGGTGCATAATCTCCATTGTAATAAAATTCTCTATACACTTCATCTGCAATTAAAAACAAATCGTATTTTAAACAAATTTGTTTTAATTTTTCCAATTCTTCTTTGGAATAAGTATAACCTGTTGGATTATTAGGACTACATATCAAAATGGCTTTAGTTCTCGGCCCAATCAATTTTTCGAATTCAGAAATTGGAGGTAATTTAAAATTATCTTCAATATTAGAAGTAACAGGAACTACAGCAATATCTGCCGCACCTGCAAAACTACTGTAATTGGCATAAAATGGCTCGGGTACAATTACTTCATCCCAAGGATTTAAACAACTTAATAATGAAATCATTAAAGCCTCTGATCCACCATAAGTAATCATAATTTGCTCGGCAGATAATGATATATTGTAATTTTTATAATACTCTACAAATTCTTTTCTTAAACTTAAATTTCCTGCCGAAGGACTGTATTCAATAACTTTAGCTACAGAATCTTTCATTTTTTGTATCGCCCAAGCTGGTGTTATTATATCAGGTTGCCCAATATTTAAATGATGTACATGCACTCCTCTGGAAACAGCTTCCTCTGCTTTAGGAGCCAATTTTCGAATAGGCGACTCGGGCATTTTTACCCCTCTTTTGGAAATTTGAACCATTTTTTAATAATTTGACTGCAAAAGTATTAAATTATTAAAGATTATTTCAGTTTGTAAAAAAACTTATTTATATTTTTGTACAAAAAGTTAACAATTTAACTTTACAAAAAAATGGTATTTATTTTGATTAAACGAATTTTGTTTTAAATTCAACATCCAAAATGTTGAAATAATTTTAAACAAATATTAATCTTTATTTTGATAATCATTGCTTTTGTATTATTATTGTACCTCGAGAAAAAAAACTAACAATATAAAAGCCAAAAATTTGAATTGGTATGAATAAATGGATCTTATCTTTAGTAACATCTCTAAGTGCTTTAGCTGTTAATTCACAAAATGAATTAGTTTTTGAAGGTACTTATCAGGGAACTAATTTATATGTACAAAACCCTTTTAGCTCTAGTGGTGTTGGTTTTTGTGTTGCCGATGTGAAAATTAATAATAAACAATCTATCGACGAAATTAACTCAAGTGCTTTTGAAATTGATTTCTCTAGTTATCAAATCAAAAAAGGCGAATCTGTTGTTGTTAAAATCGAATACAAAGATGGATGTGCTCCTCGTGTTTTAAATCCTGAAGTTTTACGTTCTGCTTCTACGTTTGAAGTTAAAAGTATCAAAGTAGAAAATAACGGAGTTTTAACTTGGACTACAAGTGATGAATCTGGTAGCTTACCTTTCATAATAGAACAATTTAGATGGAATAAATGGATTAAAGTTGGTGAAGTAAAAGGCAAAGGAACTGCTGGTGATCACACTTACACTTTCCAAACTAAACCACACTCTGGTGCTAATAAATTTAGAGTTAAACAAGTGGATTACACTAAAAAACCTCGTGAAAGTAAAGAGGCAAGATTATTAAAATCTCCTGTTGAAGAAGTTTTTATCGCTAACGAAAATTTATTGAAAATTGATGATAAAGTTAGATTTAAAGACGCTAGTGGTGCTCCTGCAGAAACTATGTTTGAAATCACAGATCAGTTTGGTAGTTTAGTTCGAAAAGGTTTTGGTAAAGAAGTTGATATTAAATCTTTGAATAAAGGTGTTTACTACGTGAGCTACGACAATAAAATTGAGATGATCGAGAAAAAATAAATACTATAAATTTTTATATAAAAGACTTGAGCCAAATCTCAAGTCTTTTTTTTTTAATACCCAATTAATTATGCAACTCCAATTACAAAAACCATTAGTTTTTTTTGACTTAGAAACAACTGGTGTTAACGTTACTCAGGATAGAATTGTTGAAATTTCTATTGTAAAATTAAACTTAGATGGGACACGTGAAGAACGAACTCGTAAAGTAAATCCAGGAATTCCTATCCCAATAGAATCATCATTAGTTCATGGGATTTACGATAAAGATGTTGCCAACGAACCACTATTTAAGCAAATAGCAAAGGGTTTATTCGATTTTATAGGTGAAGCAGATTTAGCAGGTTTTAATTCTAATAAATTTGATGTTCCATTTTTAATTGAAGAATTTCATAGAGCTGGAATAAATTTTACAGTACAAAACCGAAGATTGGTGGATGTACAAAATTTATTTCACAAAATGGAACGTCGTACATTAGCCGCTGGTTATAAATTTTACACTGGAAAAGATTTAGAAAATGCACACAGCGCTGCAGCTGATACTTATGCAACATTGGAAATTTTAGAAGCAATGTTAGATAAATATAAAGAAACCGAAATCGAAGAAAATGGCATCAAAGTAAAACCTATTCAAAATAATATTGATGCTTTATCTGAATTTTCAAAAAGAGATGATTGTGTAGATTTAGTTTGTAGATTTAAATATGATAAAGACAAAAATGTTCTATTTAACTTTGGTAAACATAGCGGAAAAAGAGTAGAAGATGTTCTTAGTCAAGAACCTTCTTATTATGCTTGGATGATGAACGGAGATTTCCCTCAAAATACTAAAGAAGTTTTAGAGATAGAAAAAATGAAATTATTAAAAAAGAAATTTAATGATTAAAAAACTGAACTTTTATCTTAGATAATAACTAAGTAATTAAAATACTCTAAATTAATTTAAGATTATTTATTATCAATGATTTTAAATGAAATAAAAAAAAAAGTCACACGGTTTGTGTGACTTTTATATTTTTACTAATGGAATTACATTTTATATGAACCTGTTTTGCTTAAATGTTCGGCAATTTTACGGCGTGCATCTTTGGTATTTAAAACATCCACCTTTGTAAAGCGTTTTAAACCCATAAATAACATACGAGCTTCGTCGCCATCAGCAAATGATGCCAATGCATTTTTACCTGAAACATTAATTTTATCTGCCACATCATACACAAAAACTTTTACCGCAGCTATTTGAACTGCACAAGCCTCTTCTCCTTTTTCGTTTGCCAATTTTTGTACACGCAATAACATAGATTCTGCTGCGTATAAGTTAATAATCATATCGGCAACATTCATAATTATTTCTTGTTCCTCCGCTAATTTTGTCATTAATTTTTGTACCGCACTCCCAGCTACCATTAAAACCGCTTTTTTATAATTTGCGATATATTTATTTTCGGCAGCAAATAATCCCTCTTCCTCCGCATCAAAATCTGGCACACTCATTAATTCCTTAGCAACAGCTTGTGCTGGACCTAGTAAATTCAACTGACCTTTCATGGCTTTTTTAACCAACATATCCACTGTTAACATTCGATTAATTTCGTTGGTACCCTCGAAAATACGATTGATACGAGAATCCCTATACGACCTCTCCATTGGAGCATCCGCCGAGTAACCCATACCACCATAAATTTGAACCCCTTCATCGGCAACAAAATCTAAAACTTCCGAGCCAAATACTTTTAAAATAGCCGCTTCTACAGCATATTCCTCCACGCCTTTTAACTTAGCTTCTTCATCGTTCATACCTTTAGCTAAAAACTCGTTGGTAGCCTCATCAATTTGCTGTCCGGCACGATACAAAGCACTTTCTAAAGCATAAATACGAATTGCTTGTTCGGCAATTTTATGTTTAATCGCACCATAATTTGCAATAGAATGACCGAATTGAATTCTTTCGTTTGCATAATTTACAGCATTACTCGCAATTTTTTTAGCCGCACCCAAAGCCGCAGCAGCTAATTTAATTCTACCAATATTTAAAATGTTCAAAGCAATTTTAAACCCCTCTTCCCTAGCTCCTAACAAATTAGTCTCTGGCACAACTACATCGTTGAAAAATACCTGACGAGTAGAAGATCCTTTGATTCCCATTTTGTGTTCCTCTGGATTTAAAGTAATACCACCAAAATCCTTTTCCACAATAAATGCACTTAAATTTTTATCGTTTTCGATTTTAGCAAACACAATAAAAATATCAGAAAATCCCCCATTGGTAATCCACATTTTTTGTCCGTTAATAACGTAATTCCCTTTGCCATCAGGCATAGCCTTAGTTTTACCCGAATTAGCATCCGAACCCGAACCTGGCTCAGTTAAACAGTAACAAGCCTTTTTTACCCCCGAAGTTAAATCAGGTAAATATTTCGCTTTTTGATCCAAATTTCCATAATACATAATCGGTAACGTACCAATTCCCGTATGCGCAGCTAAAGCTACCGCAAAACTGTGTCCGCTACCTGTTGCTTCATTAATTAATAACGAAGTATTAAAATCTTTACCAAAACCACCATATTGCTCGGGTATAGAAATTCCCAACAAACCCAATTCGCCTGCCTTATCTAATAACGAAGGCATTAAACCTGGCTCTAAAGCATCAATTCTATCTAAATTGGGGAAAACCTCCGAGTTTAAAAAATCCCTACAAGTATCCGCCATCATTTTTTGTTCCTCATTCCATTCTTCCGGAATAAAAATCGATTTAAAATCAGCATTCTTGATTAAAAATTCTCCACCTTTAATTGTATTTCCCATAGTTAAGTAGTTTAAAAACTCTCGAAATTTGCATTTAAGAGTATAAGTTAGTAATTGCTTAATTTTGCATAAATTTGCTACGCTAGTACATTTAAAAAAGATTCAAACTGCGGTAAAATTTTGCTTTGTTAACTAAAAAGTTATTTTAACAACTCAAAAATTCCAGCAGCACCTTGTCCGGTTCCCACACACATAGTTACCATTCCGTATTTTTGATCTCTTCTACGCATTTCGTTAAACAGCTGCACCGATAATTTAGCCCCAGTACATCCAAGTGGATGACCCAAAGCAATTGCACCACCATTTACATTTACAATACTAGGATCTATATTTAACTCCTTTAAAATAGCAACAGATTGAGATGCAAAAGCCTCATTTAACTCGATTTGTTGAATATCATTTAAAGATAAACCAGCTTTTTTAAGCGCAGGCGGAATTGCATAAATTGGACCAACTCCCATAATTTTAGGTTCCAAAGCAGCCACATGATAACTTACTAAACGCGCAATAGGCTCTATATTTAATCGTTTAACCATTTCCTCACTCATTACCATCACAAAAGCAGCACCATCGGAAGTTTGCGAAGAATTACCCGCAGTAACACTTCCACCATTGGCAAAAACAGGTTTTAATTTAGCCAAAGCTTCTACAGTTGTATCCGCTCTTGGACCTTCATCTGTATCCACCACAAATTCTTTTTCCTTTCTTTTGTTATTTTCCACTACCACTTGTTTCACAGTTACTGGAGCAATATCTTGTTTAAACCTACCCTCTTTTAAAGCGTTAACTGCTTTAATATGAGACTGATAAGCAAATAAATCCTGCTCTTCTCTGGAAACTTTAAAATCATTAGCTACTTGCTCCGCAGTTAAACCCATACCCCAATACCAATCGGGATTATTTTTCGCTACATCGTAATTAGGAATTACCTTCCATCCACCAAAAGGAATAGGCGACATAGTTTCCACACCACCAGCAATAATGCAACTTGCCATGCCCGCGGTAATTTTAGCAGCAGCAATAGCAATGGTTTCTAATCCAGAAGAGCAATATCTATTTACTGTCATCCCAGGAACTTTTACGGTATTTAAACCCATAAGTGAAATCATTCTACCTATATTTAAACCCTGCTCAGCTTCAGGTGTAGCATTTCCAACAATCACATCATCAATTTCATTAGGATCTAACTGAGGTAAATCTTGCATTAACCTTTGTACCACTTGTGCAGCCAAATCATCTGGACGAAAAAAGCTAAAACCACCTTTTTTTGATTTTCCTACAGCCGATCTATAACCAGCAACAATATATGCATTCATAATTTAGATTTTTTACATTAATAATTTAATTGTTAATAGTTTACTAACAAACCATTTTGATATTGAACCTCCTGTTTTACAATTTGAGCCTGATCCAACATAACCCATTTTCCATGTTTTTTACCATCTACATACTTTCCTTTCATCCTAACCGTTCCCGATTCCTTATGATAGTACAACCACTCCCCTACTTTTTCGCCATTTTCATAAGTCCCTTTTACACGTATAGAGCCATCTGAATAATACCTTTCGTAACTTCCATGCTTATAACCATTTAAATACGAACCTTTTTCGAAAACTAAATTAGTATTGCTTTGATAGCGAACATATTCACCCTGACGTTTGTTGTTTTTAAAATTAACCGTTAAAGATAAAAATCCCTCCTGTGAATAATATTGCCATAAACCTAACTTATTTCCTTTAGCATCTAAAAAATTGCGATGTTTTACAGTATCATGCGCATTTACTGGCATTAAATAAGTGCCCTCTTTACGAGATTGAGCCAGTAATTGTATCGATAATAAGAATAAAATAGCTAAAATTTTCATGAAGCTCAAAAATTTAAACAATTAGTTACGTAATGGTTTTCCGCTGGTTAATAAACTCTGGATACGCTCCACTGTTTTTTTGGTTCCACATAAAGATAAAAATGCTTCTCTCTCTAAATCTAACAAGTATTGTTCGCTAACCATTTGTTTACCTGTTAAATCACCACCACACAATACATATCCTAATTTTTCGGAAATTAATTTATCGTGTGCACTAATATATTTACCACTGTACATTGAGTTAGCGCCTGCGTAAACCATACCCAATCCATCTCTACCTAAAGCACGAATATCTTGACGTTCTACAGGGCGAGTATAACCTTGCGCTTGTAAATTTAAAACCTCTCTTTTAGCTTCAGCAATTAATCTATCTTGATTCACTACAAATCTATCTCTTCCATTTTTATAATATCCTAAATCAAAAGCCTCTTTTGCAGATGTAGAAACCTTAGCCATACCTAATGTTAAAAAAGCATTTTTTAAACTTGGTAACTCTATATCGCCATCAAAAGTAGCATCACTAATTCGCAATGCAAACTCTTTAGAGCCTCCACCAGCTGGAATTAACCCAGCGCCAACTTCCACTAATCCTGTGTATGTTTCGGCATAAGCCACTACTTTATCTGCGTGTAAAGCAATTTCGCAACCACCCCCTAAAGCCAAACCGTGAGGAGCAACCACTACTGGAATATCCGAGAAACGAACACGCATCATCGTTTTTTGAAAAGTACGTACAGCAAAATCAACCTCATCCCACTCTTGCTCGATAGCAAACATAAATAACAATGCTAAATTTGCACCTGCAGAAAAATTTGCTCCTTGATTAGAAATCACCACACCATTCCAACCTTCTTGTTCGGCAATTTCAATTCCTTTATTAATTGCAGCTAAAACCTCGCCCCCCATGGTATTCATTTTGGAGTGGAATTCGATATTTAAAACACCTTCACCAATATCAAATACCGATGCGCCACTGTTTTTCCAAACCACATTAGTTTTACGCAAATCATTTAAAATGATAAAGTTAGATTGTCCAGGAATAGCTTTATAGGATCTACTTGATAAATCATAGTACATCTTCACACCATTTTGAACGGTATAAAAACTTTCAATTCCTGCACCCAACATTTCGTAAACCCAAGGTGCTACTTTTTGCTGATTTTGTTCTAATAAACCTACAGCGTTTTTAACTCCAACTGCATCCCACAATTCAAACGGCCCCAATTCCCAGCCAAAACCGGCATACATGGCTTTATCAATCTTAAATAAATCATCTGATATTTCTGGGATTCTAAAAGAAACATACTTAAATAAACTACCTAAAGTATATCTATAAAAATCACCTGCTTTATCTTGTCCACTTACTAAAATTTTAATTCGCTTTTTTAGTATCTCTTCACTTTTTGCTAACTCTAAAGTAGGGAACTTTACTTTTATTTGCTCCTTGTACTCTAATGTTTTTAAATCTAAACTAAAAATTTCTTTTTTTCCATCTGTTTTTACTTGATGATAAAATCCTTTACCTGTTTTAGAACCCAACCAATTGTTTTCTAACATTTTAGATATGTAATTAGGTAATGTAAACTCTACATTAGCTTCATCCTGCGGACAAGTTTTTTGAACACCTACTGCCACTTTAGCTAAAGTATCTAAACCAACAACATCACAAGTTCGGAAAGTTGCAGATTTTGGACGACCTAAAACAGGTCCAGTTAATTTATCCACTTCCTCAATGGTTAAACCCATTTTTTCAACGGTATGAAACAAATTCATGATAGAATAAACCCCAATACGATTGGCGATAAAAGCTGGAGTATCTTTACACAAAACAGTAGTTTTACCTAAAAACTTATCCCCGTAATTCATTAAAAATTCAACTATTGCCGCGTCCGTTTTAGGAGTTGGTATTACCTCTAACAATTTTAAATATCTTGGCGGATTAAAAAAGTGCGTTCCACAAAAGTGTTTTTGGAAATCCTCACTACGACCTTGTAACATCAAATGAATAGGAATTCCAGAAGTATTAGAAGAAATCAAAGTTCCAGGTTTACGATATAATTCTACCTGCTCAAAAACTTTATGCTTTACCTCTAAATTTTCCACCACCACTTCGATAGTCCAATCGCAATCCGCTATTTTAGGCATATCATCTGTAAAATTACCTATAGATATTAAATGAGCATCCTTTTTGGCATACAAAGGAGATGGATTAGATTGAATTGCAAATGCCAAAGCTTCGTTAACAATTCGGTTTTTAAAAGCCTTACTATCCGTTGTTAAACCTTTTTTTGCTTCCGCCTCGGATAATTCTTTAGGTACAATATCCAATAAAATTACCTGAACGCCAATATTTGCAAAATGACAAGCGATTCTAGAACCCATAACTCCCGAGCCTAACACTGCTACTTTTTTTATTCTTCTATTGTTCATACCTTAAAAATTTAATTTTTCGATTATTAATTTACCAATATTATTTTGCTATACCAAAAGCAATCGTTATTCTCCGTAAATTTTATTAATTACAGATTCGTACTTTTGATGTATAATTTTACGTTTTAACTTTAAGGTTGGAGTTAATTCTCCATTATCCACCGTCCATTCTTGCGGTAATAAAACCACTCTTTTCAATTGTTCTACCTGACCAAAAAACTTGTTATACTTTAAAACTTCTTCATCAATTGCAGCAATCACTTTTTTATTTTCGATAATTTGTTGATTGTTTAAACCCTCAATGTTTTCGGTTTCTTTTAACCATGTTTTAATTGCATCAAATGCGGGAACAATTAAAGCCGATGGATGTTTTTTACCTTCACCCACTACCATAATTTGTTCGATAAAAGGAGATTCTTTCATTTTATTTTCGATAGGCTGTGGTGCAACATACTTACCACCAGATGTTTTAAACATTTCTTTTTTCCTATCGGTAATTTTTAAAAATCCTTCTTCAAATACCCCAATATCGCCTGTATGAAACCAGCCATCTTTTATAACCTCATCTGTTAATTGAGGCTGATTATAATATCCCATCATCACATTTGGACCTTGAACCAAAATTTCACCATCCTCGGCAATTTTAACTTTTACTTTTTCCAACAATTTACCTACCGAACCAAACTTTAAACCTTTAGGAAAGGTAGTATTTACAGCTACAACAGGTGAAGTTTCTGTTAAGCCATACCCCTCTAAAATAGGTAATCCAACACCCCAAAAAAATCTAGCTAAACGAGGTTGTAACGCAGCACTACCTGATACAATCACTTTAACATTTCCACCTAATCCAGCTCGAATTTTACTAAAAACTAATTTATCTGCAATTTTATCCATTAAACCACCCTCTTTTCCTTCGTAATAATTATTAGCTTTTTTAACTGCCCAAAAGAAAAGCTTTTTAACAATACCCGTTTTGATTGCTCCTCCTGCTATAATTTTATCATATACCTTCTCTATTAATCTTGGCACAGCCGTAAACATATGAGGCTTAACTTCTTTGATATTATCACCAATAGTGTCTAAACTTTCAGCATAATAAATTTCTATTCCTCCTAGCACATAAATATTTAATAATGTACGCTCAAAAACATGACAAAGTGGTAAAAAACTTAAAGCTTTATCGCCTTTTTCAACAGGCAATAATTTAGTACCTGCTAAAGCGTTACTAACCAAATTTAAATGCGATAACATTACACCTTTAGGTTTACCAGTAGTTCCTGATGTATAAATTATTGTTGCTAAATCTGTTTCCTTAATAGATTGATTGATTTCCTTCACTTTATCTTTATGATGTAAAGCTTTTCCCATTTCAGCCACAACACTCCAATGCTCGGCTCCGTTTACATGATCAAAAGTAAAAACCTTTAATAAACTAGCAACATTAGACTTTATAACCTGCATTTTTTCAAATAATTCGGCACTACTTACAAAAGCATATTTTATAGCTGCATCGTTAAAAATAAATGTGTAATCATCATTAGAAATTGTTGGATAAACCGGACAAATAACCGCGCCAATTTGAGCTGCTCCATAATCTAAAATATTCCATTCTGGACGGTTATTGGTAATAGTTGCAATTTTATCTCCTGGCTTTACGCCTAACTCCAATAAACCATTGCTAATAATTTGAACCCTATCGTAAAATTCCTGGGTGCTTATACCTTCCCATTTACCATTAATTTTAGCGCTTAAAGCATTTTGTAAAGGATGATTTTTTAAGGCAATTTCGAGAATATCGAACGTTCTTTTAGGAGTTTCCATAGCGTTAAATTTTTTCGGGTTGAAAAACAATATTTACACTACGGAATTAAACGAAAAAAAGTTTGCTAAATTTTTGAATTAGATTTTGATGACGAATTGAAATTTTGTTAAAATCGAATTTTTGAATAAAATAAAACAATAAAAAACTCAACGCTGGTATTTTATATCTTACCAAACTTCCAGCTATAGGTGTTATCATTCCAGTAATTACCAAAAAACATAAGGCGTAAAATAATGCAAATAATCCTTGATGACTTCTTGAAATTTTTGAAGAATTGAAAAATAAAAATAAAACAAAAATTAACAAAATTGTATTTTCTAAAAAAGCAATCCACATAAAAATAGTGTTGCAATTCCAAAATAAAGGTTGAAAAAGTGAATGAAACAAGCCTTGAGGAATGTTTAGTACAAAACTACCAATATTTTTATGTAGAGCAAATGTTTTAATATACGAATTTGCTGCTTCCAAATGAGCCAAGCCTTCAAAATCTATTTTTTTAGCATGTAAAATTGTTAACAAGGACCAACGTGGATGTATCCAATGCCATAACTGAATAATTAACAGGTAAAACAAAATATTAAATATCAGTAATTTCCATCTAGTTATTTGAGTAATTTTCAGTTGTATAATCCATAAAAAAGCAGGAATCATAAACAAAACCACATAAAACTTAATAAACACCATTAAATAAGCTAATAACAATAAAATTAAGTAGTTAAGTATTATTTTGGGACTACAATATACTTTATCTAAATAGTAAATTATTAGCCCTAACAATAAAAATAAAGGCCCTTCTTTTAACACTCCACTAGTCCAAAAAACTACCGATGGAATTAAAAAAACACAAAACAACCAAAATAAATGATGTGTACTAGGAAGATATTTTTTGAAAGTTTTATAGATAAATATTTTACCTACAAATCCCATTAAAATAAAAAATAACAAGTGAAAATAATAATTTCCAAAAGAAATAAAACGCAGTAAAGTATTAATTCTAATTACCGTTCTATTATCATTAAAAAATGTTCGTCTCGAATTAGGAAACCAATTATTGGTAAACGAAAGCTCTTTAACAACATCTTCCCCCATTTCCTCAATACCTAAAAAAACTTTCCAAAAAATAGTATTATCATTATAAAATAAAGCAAATAAATGTTTGCTATCATCAAAATACTTAAAAGTATCAGCTAAATTTCGATTTGGATAATAATAAGTGTATATAGCCGATAATCCAATACCACATAACACATGAATCACTAAAAAAAAAGGCAAAACAAACCTTTTTAAACCTGTTGTTTTAGATAACCAACTAGTAGAAAAACATGCTAACAAAAAAACAAAAAAGAAAATTGGAAAAAATAAATATACCATAAATTGCATGGATATCATTGTTTTTAGTTTGCTATAGCTACAAATCAAAAAAGCCACAATATTGTGGCTTTAAAAAATATAAAGTTGCTTTAGCAATTATTTCTTATGTCTTCCTTCGGAAGAAACAGTTAATTTTTTTCTACCTTTAGCTCTTCTTTTAGCTAAAACCTTACGACCATTAGCAGTAGCCATGCGCTCTCTAAATCCGTGTTTATTTCTTCTTTTTCTTACCGATGGTTGAAATGTTCTTTTCATCTCTATATATATTTAAAAATGTTCTACAGAATTAATTACCTTTTTAAAGGGGTTGCAAATATACGTTATTTTTTAATTCCTCAAAATAAAACTACAATTTATTTGTAAAAAAACACAAAGTTTATACTTCAATTAAACTTAAACCTTAACTTTATTGGAGTAAAAGTAAAATATGTTTAAATTTTTGTTTCCATGTTTTTTGTTTTTGGCTTGTAGCTCATCTAAAATTCGAAATCAAAATAATATTCAAAAGTTACAGGGAAAATGGCAATTAATTGAGTTTAGAGGTGTGGGAATAACTTCCTCAAACAATATGATATTAGATATTCAAGAAAATAATAATTTACATTTTAAAGGTATTTGCAATGAAATAGTGGGAGAATGGTGGGAAGATAAACACCCTACATTAATTCAATTTAAAAATCTTTCCATAACCGATGAAGTTTGTGAAACAGTACATTACGATAAATTCATCTATGAAATGTTTATACAAACTAACAATTTTACTATTCAAAATGATACTCTTATTTTGAATAATTTTAAAATTGCCTCATTATGTAAATGGATTAAAATAAAAGAATAAATCTTCCTAAACAATCTATTTTCAACGCTCATTAATAAGAAATTTATAAAATTATCCCATGAAATATTGTAGGTTTTTACAGCAATAATTTATATTTTCGCTACATGATATATCCTATAGTAGCTTACGGTAGTTCAATTTTACGCAAAGAATGTGTTGAAATTGATGAATTAAACGACGAAATTAAACGGTTAATTAACGACATGTTTGAAACCATGTATGATGCGGATGGTGTGGGTTTAGCGGCACCTCAAATTGGTAAAAACTTACGTTTATTTGTGATTGATGCTTCGCCTTTTAGTGAGGATGAACCCGAATTGGAAAACTTTAAAAAGGTTTTTATCAATCCCGAATTAATTTCAGAATCGGGTAAAAAATGGTCGTTTAAAGAAGGTTGTTTAAGCATTCCTGGGGTTAGAGAAGAGGTTAGCCGACATGAAACTTTAGTGTTAAATTACTTAGATGAAAACTTTGTTGAACACGAGGAAACTTTTTCGGGTTTAGCAGCAAGAGTTATTCAACACGAATATGACCATATCGAAGGAATTTTATTCACGGATAAAATTAACACATTAAAACGCCAGTTAATTAAAGGAAAATTAAACGACATTGCAAAAGGGAAATTTAATGCAGATTACAAAATGAAATTAATAAAGTAAGTATTCTCAATGTTGCAAAACAAAATTAAAAATAAACAATCGGGCATTTTATTGTATGGCTTAACGCCTCCAAAAATTGATATCAACGAAAGTAAAATTGAATCTATAGCTAAAAAACAAATTAATCGTTTGCAAAACATTAGTTTAGACGGTTTAATTTTATACGATATTCAGGACGAATCCTCACGCACAGATATTCCCAGACCATTTCCATTTAGTCCAACTTTATCCCCCGAAGTATATAGTAAAAACTATTTACAAGGTTTGGAAATTCCAAAAATCATATACAAAAGTGTAGTAAAATACTCTCCAATAGAATTGGAAAAATGGATACAAGAAAACGAAAAGGAAATTGGTTTATCTGTTTTTGTAGGGAGTCCGTCTAAAACACAACAAAATAACTTAAGCTTAGTACAAGCTTACGAAATAAAAAAATCTACACACTCCCCTATTTTATTAGGCGGCGTAACTATACCCGAGCGACACGCTAAAAAAGGCGACGAACATTTACGTATTATTCAAAAAAGCGAAAAAGGATGTACGTTTTTTGTTTCGCAATGTGTGTATAGCATCAACAATACCAAAGATTTTTTATCGGATTACTATTATTATTGTACCGAAAACAAAATAGAAATGGTACCTATCATTTTTACACTTACGCCATGCGGATCCTTAAAAACTTTACAATTTATGGAATGGTTAGGAGTGGAAATTCCTAAGTGGTTAAAAAATGATTTACAACACTCCACCAATATTTTGGAACAATCAGTGGAATTATGCAAAACCATAGCACACGAAATAATTGATTATTGTAAACCTAAAAATATTCCTTTTGGTTTTAATATCGAAAGTGTAGCAATTCGAAAGGAAGAAATTGATGCATCCATAGATTTATTATCCTACTTAGAGCAATTGTTAAAAAAGAGTTTGGGTTAAAATCCAACTAAAAACAGCATTAAATTAAAAAAATATAGTAACTTAGAAATCTTAAAATTAAAACTTATGTTAAATATTGTACTTTTTGGACCTCCAGGAGCTGGAAAAGGGACTCAATCCGAAAAATTATTAGCTAAATATGGCTTAATTCACTTATCAACAGGTGATATATTACGTGCCGAAATAAAAGCTGGAACTCAGTTAGGTATCCAAGCAAAAGAATTGATGGATAAAGGAAATTTAGTGCCAGATAGCATTATTATTGGAATGATTGATTCCAAAATTAGCAACAACCCTCAAGCGAACGGATTTATTTTTGACGGATTCCCAAGAACAGAAGTTCAAGCAGCAGCTTTGGATGAATTATTACAAAATAAAGGAACAGGAATTACCTTGATGTTATCCTTACAAGTGGAAGAAAAAGAATTAATTACCAGATTGTTAGAAAGAGGAAAAACCAGCGGTAGAGCAGATGACCAAAACGAGGAAATTATTGCCAATCGAATTAAAGTTTACAATGATCAAACTTCTGTTTTGGTAAATTATTACGATAAACAAAATAAACACGTAGGTATTAACGGTATTGGTGCTATCGATACTATTTTTAATAACTTATGTTCAGCTATAGATCAGGCTGCAAAAACATTATAATTTTATATTTTTTGATAAAAAAGCATGGTTTTGCCATGCTTTTTTTTATTTATCGTACTTTTGCATTTTAAGCACAAATAAACATGTCGAATCCAAACTTTATTGATTACGTTAAAATTTATCTTCGCTCCGGAAAAGGTGGAGCTGGCTCTCACCATTTTTACAGAGATAAATTAACTTCTAAAGGAGGCCCAGATGGTGGAGATGGTGGACGAGGCGGACATATTATTTTAGTTGGAAACAAACAACACTGGACCTTATTGCACCTTAAATACCGTAAACACATTATGGCTACAGATGGAGAAATTGGAACTGGCGGTGGTAGCTCGGGTAAATCTGGCGAAGATGTTTATATTGATGTTCCTTTAGGTACGGTAGTAAAAGATGCCGAAACAGGAGAAATTGAAACTGAAATTGTGGAGGACGGACAAGAATACATAGTTTTAGCAGGAGGTAGAGGTGGTTTAGGAAATACACACTTTAAAACATCTACCAATCAATCGCCTAAATATGCACAACCGGGTGAGGAAGGACGTGAGGCTTGGAAAATATTAGAACTAAAAGTTTTAGCAGATATTGGTTTAGTGGGATTTCCTAACGCAGGAAAATCTACTTTATTGTCGGTTTTAAGTGCTGCAAAACCCGAAATTGCAGATTATCCTTTTACTACTCTTAAACCCCAATTAGGCATTGTACAATACCGAAATTATCAATCCTTTGTTGTAGCAGATATTCCAGGAATTATTGAGGGTGCACATGAAGGGAAAGGGTTAGGATTAAGATTTTTACGCCACATTGAGCGTAACTCTATATTATTATTTTTAGTTCCAGCAGATGCTAAGGATATATTAGAAGAATATCATATTTTATTAAACGAATTAGAGAAGTTTAATCCTGAATTAATGAAAAAAGATAGATTTTTAGCGATTTCCAAAAGTGACATGCTAGATGAAGAATTGAAAGATGAAATTAAAAAATCTTTACCTAAAGATTTACCATTTTTATTTATTAGTTCCATGATAAACGAAAATATCCAACAATTAAAAGATGAATTATGGAAATTGTTGGTTAAAAACCCTTTAACAGATCATGCATAGTATTTTAGAATGGGACTATGCTATTTTTCAATGGATTAACTCGCACCAATCCTATTATCTAAATATTATTTTTAAAATAATTAGCGGAAAACTTACATGGATTCCTCTTTATCTTTTTTTGGTTTACAAACTTTATAAACAATTAGGAAAAAAGGTATGGTGGAGTATTTTTTTATTAGTTGTACTTATAATTTCTTCCGATTTAATAGCTACTTATACAAAAGATACTGTTAAGCGTCCTCGACCTTGCAATCCCGATTCCTACTTTGAAGGAAATGTAAATACCGTAGATAAAAATTACCAAACCGAACATCATTTATGCGATAATCAATTCGGATTTTACAGTGGACATTCAGTTAACAACGCTGCAGCATATGTGTTTTTTTTGTGTTGGTTTTTAAAAATCAAAAAAAATAAAATCAAACTTTTACTCCTAGCCCTTTGGCCAATCAGCATAGCCTACAGCAGAATTTACTTAGGATTGCATTACCCAACTGATGTAAGCGCAGGAATCCTAATCGGCACCCTTACCGCATATATTTTTTATTTAGTTAATGTTAAAATATATCGTTACAAATTTTTGTAAATAACCTTATTTTGTAAATCATTTGGATAATTTTTGAGCAAAAAATAGTTTAGATTTTTAAAAAATATATTTTTCGGCACGATACTTGAAAACTCCCAACCGAACTTTAAAAATATATTATGAAAAAAATCGTACACTTATCAATTTCAGGATTATTATCCCTAGCAATGCCTTTATCTACTATAGGGCAAGAAGTAAAAGAAACATGGACTAAAACAATTGCCGCAGGTTTAAATTGGCAAAAAGTATTCAACTCTGGTACCTACATCGTTAATACGCATCAAAGTTTATCAGGTGTAAACCCAAATAACGGTGATATAATTTGGTCGCACAAACAATTTGGTCCTATAAACACAGAAAATATGGATGAATTAGAAGGGTCATCTTTATTACAACTTAAACATAATAATGCCATTTTATTTATTGATCCATTTAGTGGCGAAATAAAATTTAACTCAGAAACAGCTGGTGTACAAGAAATTACACGTCAAAAAGTTTTAAGCTTAAGCAATACTATTTTTATAGCTGGTAAAGATGCTACCCAACAACCCATTTTATTGTTAGTAGATATAACTAACGGAGAAATTAAATGGAAATTAAATGAGAAATTTGGAAGCGTAATTTCCATTCAAGAGATCAATCCAAAAGAATTTTTATTGGTTACTGTTTTTAACAACTATAAAATGGAAACCAATACTGGCAAAGTAATATGGAAAAATGCAATATCTGATGAAGCTGAAAGAGCTAACAATATGAAAGGCGGATTAGGTGCATTTGTTAAAGATATAGCAAACGCAGTGGTAGATCAAAGTGAAATCAAAATTACTTTTTACCAACATCCATCAAACGAGTATTTTGTAATTGGATCAGAAAGTTCTGAACAAAAACAGGTTGGTACAGAAATGACAACGATATTTAAAAATACTTACCAAGCATTTAGAATGGACAACGGAGCTAGAATTTGGAAAAAACCAATTTCTTTAGAAGGTAAAATAAGTAAATGTGATTTTTACAACGATAATTTTATTGCGATGCCAGATAACAATAGAACCTCTACAATAAATATGTTTTCGTTATTTGACGGATCTGGAAAATGGGGTAAAAAAGGAAAAGGTACAAAAGTAAAAGGAGGTGTTATCAATTACAATTTAGGTAACGAATTGATAGTAGTTACCAACGATAACAATAAAAACATGTTGTATATTATTGATATAAATACAGGTTTACCAATGTTTAAAAAACCAATCCGTATTAGTGGTGAAGTTGTACAAACTTACAAAACAAACTTAGGTATTTTGTACGTTACAACAAACGAAGTAAATATAGTTAACCCTAACAGCGGATTATTAATGTTTAAAAATTCTTTATCGTCACAACCTTCTTTATGCAAAGTAAATGATGGTAAATTGTATGTGTTTAATCAAAACGACTTATTGATTTACACAGTTGATTTACAAAATGGTACATTAAATACCTTATCTAAAAGCGGTTTAAAAACTCAAGGTAAAGAAAGCTTTAAAGATATGGAAATTAGAGAAAATGGAGTGTTTTTATCATCTGATCAAAATGTGGCATTAGTAGATTTTAATGGTAATACAACGTTTAACAATTACTTTCCTGCACCTAAGGAATCAGGTTTAAAACAAGCTTTATTATATGCACAAGCTGCTCGCGCAGCCTATATAAGCGTAAGAGCAACTCAGGTTGCTAACACATTTCATACTAGTGCACAGGGAACTAATAATGCTACTGGAAAAGATATGATGAATAAATTTGGTGATGCTTATGCTGATTATGGAAATCAGGCAGCTAGTTTTGCAGCAAAATCATTACAACAAGCAAACGCAAGATATAAAGCAACTGCACAAGGGCGTGATTTTGTTATTGTATTAAGCGAACAAGAAGATGGCTATGCATTACTTAAAGTAAACAAAAACAATGGAGTTGCAGAAGGTAAAGTTAATTTAGGTAAAGATAAAAATCCTAAGTATACTGTAGATGATGTAACAGGACAAATATTTTTAGAAGGAAAAAAAGGCACAATCATATCTTACAAATTATCAAAATAAATCTCATATTAGAAATGTTTGATAATGCAATTTTCAATATTTTTTTCTCTAAAAATGGATACTTTAATTTTAAATAATAAAAATCTAAGCAAATTAAATAATTAAAAAAAAGCATATAACAAAATTATATATTCGCAATTTTAATAGAATTTAATTATTAAATCCCCAGTGAAAATTGGGGATTTATTATTTAAATTTGAAAAACTAACCCTAAACATTTTTTTATGAAAAAACCCCTATTTTTTTTATTACTTACACTTAATTTTATAGCACATTCGCAAAATATTACCGAATTTATCACTGTAGATCAATTAGGTTATAGGGCCGAAAGTATCAAAAAAGCTGTAATCAGGAATCCTGTTACTGGTTTCGATGCCGATTTGAGTTATACCCCTCCTTCTCAATTACATTTAGTAGAAAGCGAAACGAAAACTATCGTTTTTTCAGCAAATATAACTCCGTGGAAAAATGGGAATACCGATTTATCATCTGGTGACCAAGCATGGCATTTTGATTTCTCCATATACAAAGAACCCGGAAAATATTATATTCTAGACCAAACCAACAATTTAAAATCCTACGATTTTTTGATTAAAGAAGATGTGTATCAGGATGTTTTAAAACATGCTGTACGAACATTTTTTTATCAAAGAGCAGGTTTTGCTAAAAACGCTCCTTATGCCGAAGCAGGTTGGGTAGATGGTGCTAGCCATGTTGGTCCTTTACAAGATAAAAATGCCCGTCATTATTTATCTCCCAATGATATGAGTACAGAAAGGGATTTATCTGGCGGCTGGTACGATGCAGGAGATTTTAACAAATATACATCCTGGACTGCTGGTTATATTTTAAGTTTATTACAAGCATACTCAGAAAATCCAGAAGTTTGGACAGATGATTACAATATACCTGAGTCGGGTAACGGAACTCCTGATATTATTGACGAAATTTTATGGGGCTTAGCGCATTTAGAACGTTTACAAAATGATAATGGTAGCATGATTAGTATTGTTAGTTTAGCAAGTGCTAGTCCACCTTCTAGTGCTACTGGCCAATCCTTATATGGAAACGTTAACACAAGTTCCACTTTAGCTAGTGCAGGCGTATTTGCTTTTGCATCCAAAGTTTTAGGTAATTACGGCATGACTACCTTAGCAGATAGATTAAAAGAAAGAGCTGAAAAAGCTTGGGATTGGGCAGATGCAAATCCAAACGTAATTTGGAGAAATAATGATGCTGCTTCTGGAACTAAAGGGATTGGTGCTGGACAACAAGAAACTGATGATTATGGAAGATTATCTTACAAAATTAGGGCATCCGTTTATTTGTTCGAACTTACACAAAAACAAAAATATCATGATTATTTTTTAGCTAACTACGAACAAACTAATATGTTTGGGTGGAATAATTTTGTATTCCCTTTTCAATACAATCAGCAAAAAACTTTATTGTATTACACCACTTTAGCACAAAGCAATAGCACTGCTAAACAAAAAATTTTAAACAGTTATAAACTAGGAGTGTTAAAACAAGATCAATTGTTATCTTATACAAATAACGACGACCCATATTTGGCTCATATCAAAGATTACACATGGGGAAGTAACAGTACTAAAATGTTACAAGGATTAATTTTTACGGATATTATCACACACAATGTTGATGCAACCTTAAATAATCAAGCTATCCAAGCAGCTGAAGAATATATACATTACATTCATGGAAGAAATCCATTATCATTAATGTACTTATCCAACATGAATAACAAAGGAGCATCAAAATCTGTTAGTGAATTTTTCCATTCGTGGTTTACTAATGGTTCAAGTTTATGGGATAAAGTGGGCACATCCACTTATGGGCCAGCACCTGGATTTTTAGTAGGAGGTCCAAATCCTAGTTATAAGTGGAATTCTTGTTGTCCAAATAATTGCCCTGGAAGCAATCATTTATGTGTACAATTAAACCCACCATACAATCAACCTAAACAAAAATCATTTAGAGATTTTAACGATAGTTGGCCTTTAGATTCTTGGCAAATTACCGAAAATAGTGGTGGTTATCAAGCAAATTACATTCATTTGCTTTCCTACTTTGTAAAAAAAGCACCTGTTATAACTTCAACTCAAAACAAAATTCCTAGTCCTTCTATTAAAATTTACCCAAATCCGAATAGTGGAAATTTTACAATAGAAAGCGGTGAGTTAATTGAAAATGTTGATGTATATGATAGCCAAGGAAAATTAATAGATACATTTATTTTAAATTCAAATGTAAGTACATTTAACTTAAACGTAAAACAAGGTGTTTATTCGTTAAGAATTAAAACAAAAAACAACAATACTGCTCAGAAAATTATAATTCAATAAAAAAAACCATAAAAAAAGGCTACTTAAATTAGGTAGCCTTTTTTTATGGCTTAATACTTTGAATTAATTTTTTACTACTTTAAGATAAGCAGGAGAATAACCTTCGGGTTGAATTTCCAAAATATACAAACCCGGAGTACCAATTAAATCTGTAGTAAATTGATTAGCATAACCAAAATAATTTTGAGATATCAAAACTCCTGATAAAGAATATACTTTCACAAATATATCTGAATAATAGCTACCAAAATCAACTGTCACAAACCCTTTTGTGGGATTAGGAAAAACTGAAATAGTTTCCACATTTATGTTAAAAGACGAATTAGGAACAACTGTAATACTAGTACAAATAGACTCTGCTATACAAACTCCTCTGGTAATTTTAACTTTGTAATTACCCGAAACTGTTGGTGTAAAAGTTCTAGTATTCGCAACCACACCTAATTCGGGTCTATCACAATTAAACCACTCATAAATCGCATCATCAAGAGGATAAATAGCTTGTAACGAATTTGTTGAACCTAAATATCTAACATCATTTCTAGTTTTGGTTTGTATAGTTAAATTTATTTTTACTGTACTATCGCAACCATTAGAGTTTAATAAATTTAACACATAAGTGCTTGATTTATTAAATACCAAGTCGGTAATAGTAGTATAATTTTCACAAGCTACTATATCAATATTTGTAAATGAACTATTTGATTTAGTTACACCATCATTTTTAAACCATGCATTAGAAATATCAAAATTAGTTAATGTTCCAAAGAAATTATTTTCGGGTGTAGCCATGTCATTTATATCTGTAACAAAATTACTATTGTCTGCCTCATTAAAATTGAATGACAACAGCAAATTAGTTTGATGTTCAGTTAGGCTAGTATTCATATTGTTTAGAATATCAGTAGCATTTCTTGCAGATTGCCATACTCTAAAATCATCTAACATACCATTAAAATAAAAACTTGTAGGTGAAACAGTTCTTTTTTCAAAACCAATAATTAATTCTCCAGATGGTATTGTATTTATAAAATCATTTTTTACAATTGCTGCATTAGTAAAACTAGCTTCTAAATTACCATTTACATATAATCTTACATGATTTGAGGAACTATTATTTTTAAAATCATAAACAGCTGCAACATGATACCATTTCCCCAACTCTAACATTAAATTACCATTGTGTTTACTAAAATTTACACCTGGTTCTCCAATATCAAAACACAATCTTCCTTTTCTACCACCTGCTCCATCACCTCCAACATAAAACATTAATCCCTCATTTCCTACACGAGTACTAGCTATTACAGATGCTTCTCCAGGATTATAATCATCTAAATACACCCAAGATTCAATTGTAAAACTTCTTCCATAAAAAATTCCACCGCCAAAATTAGTAACGATATGATCATCTTTTCCATCTAGTTTTACTACAGTTCCACAATCTGTAGTTGGAGGAAAAATATAATCTTTATTACAAGTAACACCTTCGGCTAATCTTCTAACTATTACATTTCCATTAAATCCAGCATTTATTTTATTAACCGACTTATCAAAAAAGGTAACATCCTCTTCATACTCGTTAAAATCGTAATACAACAATAAATTAGCTTCGTTTCCTTGTAATTGATTTTGCATTAAATCTTGAATTTCCTCGGAACTTAATGCTCTTTTAAAAATAGAAAAATCATCCATCCACCCTTCATATTCATCCCAATCTTTGTGTAATCCTAAATTTAAAACAGTAACAATTAAATTATTTATATATCTGTTACTGTAAGCACGAGCTTCTTTTATACCATTTACATACAAAAACAAAGAATCGGCTGTTTTTACAACAGAATAATGATGCCATTGATTATTATTTACAACAGAAGTTGATGTTAAACTTACTGATCCAGAAGAATTATGTAAAACAGATAACTTTCCTTCAGCATTTATCCTTACATTGAATGCTTCTTGCGTAATCCAAAATTCCCTATGAATAAACACTAAACATTGAGAAATTTTAATATCTGTTTTAAACCATCCAGATATTGTATATTGCCCATCAATTTTAAATGATTTACCCGAAACAACCGCATTCGAATTGTCGTCTTTTTTAAATTCGATAACTTTACCACAATTCCCATTTGGCGGATTAGTAGCTTTTAAAATATTTGTAAAACAAAACAAAGCCAAGGTAAAGGCTGCTGTTAAAAGTAGATTTTTTTTCATAAATTTTTAGTTAAAGTTAAAAACAAATGTATTACTATAATTGTACCAAAGTATTGATAGTATATAATTTAGAGGAGTATTTACATTAATAAAATTATCAAAATGAGTTAGTTAATACCAACTCACACTCACATCCATAATTACTTTTAGGATTGTCCATAATTTTAAATTTCCAATCTGATGGAATAGGTTGATATATACATACAATACTATCTTCAATTAAAAACTCAATCTGCTTAATATATTCCGCACCATCTTTACAATCTTGGTATCTGGATTGGTTTTGCTCTAAAGTTCCTAATTGCACACGATTAATAATTTCGTATTTATTATTTGTTTTTATATTAATGGTATCAAGCATTGCTACTGGGTTTCCGATTAATCTAACTTCATATTTAGATTTATTAACAACAGAATTTACATACTGAGTTCCAGGATCACATGAAACATTTAAAAAAATTAATCCTCCCAAAAAAAATAACTTATTCATAATTTATCTAATTAACTGTACATAACCATTTTTATAGATACTCACATTTGATTTATCCACATATTTAACAACCCAAAAATATGTTCCAGATACAGCACTTTTTCCATCCCAAAATTCATTTTCAGATTCAAAAATTTTATTACCCCAACGATTAAAAATTTGAACCAGCATTTTTTGCTCTGGATTATATTTTATAGGTTTAAAATAATCATTATACCCATCGTTATTGGGCGTAAATACATTAGGAAACACCATTGCACTATCACATGTATTAAAAGTAACAAAAATGGAATCCCTGTTGGTGCAATTATCTTGATTGACCTCTAACCAATACAATCCTTCTTGATTGATTTGAAAAATAGATTCGTTAGAACCATTATTCCACAATAATGTCCCCGCTAAATTCGACATATCTACAATCAACTCGTTTCCTAAACAAACTGTTGTATCATTTCCTAAATGTATTTTTGGTTTTTCACACTCTATCTCAACTAAACTAAAGTCATCAAAAAAATAATACGAATATGGTCTTCCTCCTGTAGGTGGACTATCTATAAACATTGGACCTCCTAAACCATTAAGAAATTTTGTATTTGCTTCGTTAAAAAAATTGCCGACAGTCATGTAATTTTCGTCGCCATTCGCAATTATTGTATCTATTATTTCAATCCAATTTTCCTTATTCGTTAAAAAATTATCACCTGATAAAGATTGAGGAGAATAAGAGAGTAGGTTTATTGCAGTTATTTTATCCTTAGAAAAATACACTCCTAAATTATTAATTCCTCTTTCATTATCCTTTCCTAAAATAACATGATATCTTAACTCATACTTTTTACCAGATATTAAAGATTCTTTAAGTTTTACTTGAATATATTCCCTGCCTTCATTTCCAGCCACAAAAATACCTACAAAACCATTTCCTGATTTTGGAGTTTGTTTAAATAAATTATAAATTGTATTACAAGTGTTTAAATAATCTGGTGTTTTTAAATTAGGATTCTCCCAATGAATAGCTTGTTTAATATCAGTTGAAGTAGGACATGATAAAAATTCCTCAAAACTAGGGTTAGGAATTAAATTTTGACCATAACATATTGCAAAATTTGTTACAAATATCACAACAAAAATTTTCACTATATTACTCAACAATAAACTTAATCGTTTGGTTATCATATTTAAATAAATACATTCCATGTTTTAAATTTCTAACATCAATTAAATCTCCATTATATTGTGTATTTAAAATTTCTTTCCCTTGATTATCAAAAATTTGAATTTGAGAACCCATGTTTAAATTTTGAACACCCAAAAATTGATTAACTGGATTAGGGAATAAAATTAAATTTTGTTGAAATTTTAAATTATCAACATTTGTAATAATAGAATTACGATTTAAAATAATATGGTAAACTTTTAACGGTTCCATAGTTCCTGAAATTATAGTATTGTTAATGTTAATGTTAATTTTATCGCTAGTAACTAAGTTTAAATTTTGATTATTAGGTTCGATTGCATAACACGACTCGAATGTATAATTATAACCAACTTCGTTTGTTTGTTTATTAAAATTTAGTGCATCATTAACATCTTTATTTAAAACTAAAAGATGTAATTTACTTTCATCATCATTTAAGGATGCCCAAATGGATCCATCCTTAGGATTAGTAAAACTAGATTTTATAGCTTTAGTGCCATACGTTGAGTTAGCTCCATCGTAATTTCTAAATAATTTTAACGCTGTATTAGTATATGTACTACCATTGTAAGGGTTTAAATCCCAACGGTTTGCTATTGCTACCTTGTTTTGTCCACATACAGCTAAAAAATCCACCATAGTTACTGCATGAGAAATATCAGTATCAAATCCAAAATCATACTCACCAATCATAATTTCTATACTAGGAAAATAAGTATCAATAGATTTTTGCAATCTTAATAAAATTTTATTTGGTTCATCTGATAATTTACTTTTCGTTAACCAACTAGGCTCGATATAAGTTGTATCCCATAAAGAGCGACTAAAATCCATTCGCGTTTCTCTAATATGTTCCTCTGTAGATAATGAACCTCTAACAACCGAACCATTACTGCTAAATTCCCCATTATTATCTATTTTATGTTGTGGATAAAAATGAAACGAAAAAATATCTACTAAGGGCATACCAAATTTATCAGATTCTTTTTTTAGGGTATCTAATAACAAAGACGGAAACCAATCGTAGTCTTTTTTTAACAAGCTCCAATCGCTTGTATTATTAAAATCATAAATATTAATGTTTGCAAATTCGCCCAAAATAATTTTCACATTTGGATCCATCGTTTTTATTACTTTGGCTGCTTCGATTACTTTTTTAAGATAATCTGATATTGTTACCGAATTGGGTTGTAATAGTGGATGTGTGCTATTCCATAAACCTGGTTCGTTATCCAAAGCAATATATTTTACTCCTGTTGAGGTGGATGCATTACCAAAATGATGTAATATAAAATTAAACCCTTCATCCAAATACACTTTTCCATCTGTTAAATCAGGATTTAAAGTAAATGGACTTTCTTTTTTAAAAACCAATTCATTCCATCTGTTTGATGGAGGGCCTGTACTTACGGCTCCATTTTTATCTGCAGCTACCCATCCTAAAATTGGAAAAGTTATAATAGATGTTACACCAGCTGAAAGATTACTTTCATGAAAAAATCGATAAACTTCACCTGGTAAATTTTTATTTGCATCTGGCAGCCCCATTAAATTAGGAATTCTATTATCACTTGAATTTATATAATCATGCCCAGCATTAGATGCACCATTTTCCCAATTAAAAGCCGTAAGCCTATTTCCGCCTAATCTTCTAATAGTCCAATTATCATCAGAATTTAATGTTTCATGATTTTGATTATATCCATAAATTAAAGTACTAATTGGAGTTAAAGTATTAAAATTTAACTCTGCATTGATTGTGTTTTGTCCAAAAACTAACAGTGAGTTTATTGAACTAATTAAAAAAACTATTTTTTTCATATGTTACAAGTTGATCTTTAATCAGATTATTAATTATTCAATAATAATTTTATGTGATTTTCCTTTAATTTTTAAAATATACATACCAGGATTTATGGTATGTACATTAATTTTATTATCAACACCACTTTGTATCAGCTGCCCTTGTAAATTTAATAAGGAATACGATACTATTTCATCCCCTAAATAGAGTAGTTCTTTAGCAGGATTAGGGAATACACGATTGTTTATATCTAGTAAATTGTTATGGGTTACTACATTGTTTTTTGGCGTAAACTCTAGTTTATTTAATCTAATAGCCCCCCAACCATCTGTTACTTCGATACCAAACTGAATATTGGGAAAATATAAATCTTCATTTAAAAATCCTCGAGATGTAAAGCTGTTGAAAATATTTTTTAAATCTATTTTACCACTCATTAATAAATCATTGTTTTTTATAATTGCCCTTCTTAATTGATAGCCTTTTAGATTCATGGTACCTGTACTATCATGCATCATTGCAAAAGTTTTTCCTAAAATGGTTGTATCCGAAAAATAATCAGCATAATCAGGCATAAAATTCCCAACCTGATCAAAAACCATGAAAAAATCTCCCTGATTGTTTCTAAAAGGAACTACGGAAGATTCGTTGGTAAAAAATTGATTAGCTGCAATTTTAAAGGATTGAGTACCAAAAAGTTGTTCTACATCAAATTCAAAATCTAAAGATTCTAAATCTCCCACTCTAATCGGGAAATTTGGTAAATCGGTTCTTAAATCATGTCTGTTTCCCCATAAAACATTTAAATAACACCAAACACTTGCTCCGTTAAACATTTCTGCTTTACCTGGGGTATCCCAAATAAAAATGGTAGAATCTGGACTATTAGGATGCACTAAGGACGACATTCTGAAATCTTGATCCACACCAGCATTTCCTCTTCCCCAAATATTATGAAAAACAGTATAAGGATTATTAGGTTTAAAATCGGCTTGCGCAGGATTATTTAATCTAACATACTCAGGATGAGTAGCTATAAAATAATCAAACGCATCTACAATTTTAACTTTGTAAGTACGTACACCCACTTTTACCATTAAAACAATCGAATCCACTTGATTTGCCACATCAGGAAATTGTTTGTTTACTGTTATCACACCATTCGTGCTATTTATGTTAAAATAAGAATCCGTATTTCCTTGAGTGATTGTGTAATTAACATAACCCTCCGATTCATCTCGTAAATCAATCATAACATCTCCTATTTTTTCATATTCACTTCTATGTACTGTAATTTGTTTTGTTGATAAATCAATAAGCGATTTGTTTAAAATTTCTTCGATAATTTTATTAGCAACAACTGTAGCACCACTATTTTTTAAATGAACATCATCGGATAAATGACTGGCATTGGTATAATCCGCTCCATTAAAATAACAAATATTATTGTTAGAAAGCATTAAATCTTGAAGAATTTTTTCTTGTTCGTTTCGGATATAATTTAAACTTCTAATTTCGGATCTATCTTCAGAATTTGAAAAAGTAGGTAAAATACCAACAATAATTGCGTTTGGATAATTCATAGATAATTTAGTCATTAGGTTTTTATAGTAAACCAAGGTATTATTTATAATATAACTATCCGAGTTGGAATTAAAATCATTGTAACCCCACAATACCGTAACAACATTAGGCGTAATTCCAGAGCTAGCAAAATTATCAAATACTAATTCGTTAATTTTAGAACCTGCAATACCCCAATTGTATAATTGAAATCCCAAAGAATCTGCCACTTGCCATGGAAAAGTTAAATGTGTGGAGGCGTTTTCTTGTCCAACTCCTTGCGTAATTGAGTTTCCAATAGCAACATATACTTTTCTGTTATCTAAAGGGAAATCGTTTAAAATGGCACTTGCATCAATTTCTAAACCTGTAAAATCTACTTGAGCAATTGCAGGTAAAGTTATTCGCCAAATATTAAAGTCGCCAGATGGATTTAAAATACTTACAGCAACATCATTATTATTAAAAGTTTGTTGATCATGTAAAACGCCATTTTTGTAAATACCAAATGCAAGTTTTTCATTATCTTCTTGTGTATTTACAATGTTTTCGGTAAAAAACACTTTTATATTTTTACTATTCGTTTTAAACTCTACACTTATACCTGATGAACCACAAGCTCTTTTTGAATTTGTCCATTGAACAAAAGGATCCGTTAATGCAGTATTGGATAATGCATAATTTTTAGGGAATCGATAAAACTCTACCTTCGAATCATCCTTAATTGCATCAACTACACCGCTAAATTTAATTTTGGAATCATTTGGTTTTATAAAAGTTGCAGCCTCTGGAGATTTTTCTTCGATTGTGATATCATCCACATAATAGGTTCCTACCTCTGGAAATGTAAATTTAACCTTACCTCTAGTAAAATTACCTGTACTTTGAATAGGAACTAAATACTCATTCCATCCATTACCATTTATCAATACAGATTGTTCCTTAATGATAAAAGGTTGTGCGCCGCTATTATCTTGTAAAGCTACTTTTATAGTTTTTCCTGCACCGCCATTAACCCAAAATCTAATTTCATAAATACTATCTTGTTTTAAAATATGATTACAATTATTAAAAAATCGCATTCCCCAATTATGAGCCGTTGTAACATCAATTTTAACCGAATGTGTTCCGCTTTTCACAACCACATCCTCTTGTTGATATGTTCCTAATTGTGTGGAATTTACAACACTACTTAATAACCAAGCTGAGTAATTGGCTCCATCAAAAGTTCCAATTCCAAGCGGTGAAAAATTGCATTGAGCTTGAATGGAAAAAACCGAAAAAAATAAACTTAAAATGGTAGCGAATAATCTCATAAAGTAGGTTTAATATTAATTTATTCTTAAAGTTAATTTTAAATGGTAATCAATTTATATACAAATGCAATTAGTTTAAAAAGATTGCTTCATAAATCATAATTTTAATCTACAACCAAATAGAAAACCAAAGGATTGATTTTTAATATTTTGGTTTACAAACGATGAATTTATATTTTCTCTAAACCAAAAATCTGTTACAATTGCTAAGTTGGGTTTTAAAAAGTATGCATATTCCAAGTTTAAACTGTAATTGATATTAAATATGCGCGGTTGTAAAGTTAAACTTGGAGGAAACTGATTTTGATGAGTGGAGTTTTTTAAAATTATTGAAGTTGTAATTCCTGATGAAACCGAAATTGCATGCTTGTTAAAATTAAATTGATACCCAAAATTTAATGGAATAGTTAAAATATTTAAGTTGTTAATTTGTTGTGCATTTTTATGAATGTTGCTATTTACATAATTTGTATCCGTAACCAAAGTTGAATCATATTTAAATTTTACAATTGTATCAAAATACATTACATATTGAAAGGTGGTTGAATCTAATTTTTGATTCATAATTAAAACCATGGTTACATTTGTATCTATGTTGTAATAAGAATTGTAATTGGCAACTGATGTATCTTTTAAATAGTTTGATTGATAAGAAAATTGAATTCTCTCGAAATGTACGCCCGTTTTAGCAAAATAATTATTCAATAAAATTTTGGTTGATAGTCCAATTCCAAAATTTGGCATATAATCCA
>JACCEB010549878.1_pt1 | contig 60097 bp, 76 predicted proteins | sample 7454761 | NCBI WGS metagenome assembly JACCEB01 (sample SAMN15323454, study PRJNA562643) | freshwater metagenome | isolation source: river surface water | place: USA:Blue River Watershed | collected 2017-08-18
CTAAGAGTTCAAGTGCTTCAAAACGTAGTCCATTATCAAACATTACAAATATTACTAGTCGTCGTTAAAATAGCAATTATAAATAATATCTTCTCCGTAAGTTTCCATTAGTTTTAACATGCGTTTAGGATGTAAAGATTTCTGTATAATTTCTTCATTTAAATCTTTGAATTTTTCTTTTATTTTTATGTAATCATAAGTAAATATTGCAGGATTTAGGGAAAGTTCATCCCAGTCTATTTTATCTTTATTTTCTTCGAGTAGGAAAATTGCTTCTGAATTTTTAGAAAATCCAGACCAGTCTATTTTTATGGGGTTTTGTATTAATATTTGAAATGCATAAGGATTTTCAGATAAGAAATCCCAATCAATTTTATCTGGGTTTTTTCTAAGTATAGATATTACTTTTGGGTTAGGATTTAAAGCTAATAATATCCAATTAATTTTATCAGGGTTTTCTTCAAGTAACGTAATCGCATTAGGATTTGAATTCATGGATAACATTTCCCAATAAATTTTATCTGGGTTTTCTTTAAGTAACTCAATTGCATTATCATTAGAATTCTCGGATAACATACGCCAATTGATTTTATCTGGGTTTTCTTTAAGAAAAGAAATTGCTTTTGTATTAGGATTAGCTGATAACATATCCCAATCAATTTTATCTGGATTTTTTAATAAAAGTTCTATTGCTTTATCATTAGAATTTGAAGAAAACTCATCCCAATTTATTTTATTTTGATTTTCAGTTTTCAAGAAAAAATCAATAATATCATCGTTAGGAAGACCTGATAATAAATCATATTTCAACTTATTTGAATATGGTGATTGTAATAAAACATATGAATTTATGTTTTGAGATAATCCATACCAATTAAGGTTATTAATGTTAATCCAATCTCTTAATTTAAGAAACATTAATAATAAAAATAAATTTAATTCTCATTTTTTTACTTGCATTTTAATTGAGAATTATAAGGATAACCAGGAGTATATTGATAATTATTCTTATGTATAGATGACCATTTTTGGAGCATATCTTCATCAGGAACTTCTTGCACATTTGTGCTTGGAATGAATTTTTCTTGTGTATCTATCTTTTCTATTAAAGGAATATGATTATCTTTTGCAACCATACGATAATTAATTCCGATACGGTCAAAAGCTTCTATGGCTTTATCTTGTGGGTTCCAGCATAAGGGGTCAAAACGATTAATACCAGTTTCTTTTAAGGTACAAGGGGGATTAGATAAACGACATGATTCAGTCGGAGTATAACATTTACGTGCATCATCACTTGTTAAAGGAACGCAACCAGTAGAAATATAACTATTAGGTTTATATAAATCATCATTGCATTTAGAATTTTTATAATTAAGACCATTTAGTTCATTTAAGTCATTTACAGCTTTACCCATAGAACAAGTATGATGTCCATAATTTTGATAACGAACGAAGGGGTCATTGGGCATAACCCGATTACATTCATTACAATCATTATGAGGTGTTGTTAATTGATAAAAACCAGGATATAAAGAGCGTGATAATTCTTCGACATAAGAATTATTATCATATTTCATTCGGGTATCATTTGGATTAAACATATGAATATTATTCTTTCTATTAGAATAAAAATAAAAAAAACTTATTAACAATTATTTATTTGTATAGGTGGTGGTAATGGTACTGAGCGATACATAATTGCTTGGCATGAAGGAAGATTAGTCATATTTGTATTTATGGGTTCAGTCTTATCATTAGTAATCATGTTATCATTGGAAGGTCTATATTGATTTGCTGAACATCTTGATATAAAACGCGTTTGTCCTCGTAATTCACTTTCTAAATCAACTAAATCACCTTGGATATGAGAAACAGCAGTTCCGCCTACGAAACCTAATTTATGCATGCATTTATCTTTATGTTCATATCTATATGGGGCTAATATATGACTTAATGTATCTACACTCGTTTTTAAATCTTCTTTATAAGAACAATTATCATATTTAGTTCTATTAAAACTCATTTATTCTTTACTATAATAAAAAGATATTTTTAATTATTTTTATTGAAATATAATCGGTTCGCATAAGAACGTGTATCTTCTCCGCCATTTACCCATACAGGAACTATATTATCTGGATTTTGAATTTCTCTCATGAAATCTAATAATGGTACAGGTTGGTTTATTTGTTGTTCCATTATCAATTTGCGATTTCTTGAATATCCTGAACTATCTTCGCCTGCTAATAATTGAAGTTCCTTATCTATATCTCCACTTGCTCCCTTTAAATAAGGAACCGCAGTAAAAATACGTGAATATAATTGAATTTTACTTTTATTATGGGTTAAAAGTTCATCATTATTTACGAGAGAATTATAATCATCTATTAAACAAGGGTCAGCGAGACCATAACCAGGACGACCTCTTAAATTCGGATGTTCCAACATAAATTCAGGAACTCTTATTTTTTTTTCTTCACATTCAAGTAATTGTGAAGATTTATCATAAGTTCTATAATTTAAGATTTTATCATTTCCTTTATTTACATAAGTTTGCCAACAGGTATCAGAACTTAAATTATTTTGATAGTCAAAATAAGAAGAGGTCATTTCTATTATAATAATTACATTATATTATTATAACATTGTTCTCCGTTATTTTCTTTACAAGTTTTAGGACGATAATATAACCAGTCTGTATAACTTTCTCTATCATTTGGTATAGTAGTTGCAGGAACAGTATAAAATTGACGTTGTGAAAATTTTCTATCATAAATATCATTAATATCCTTAAACACAGGTTCTTTAAAGAATTTATCAATATCTCTATTTATTTTTTCGTTGTTATAATCACATGCTTTTATGTTATTATTCGCATTATCATAATCAACTATATTTGGGTTCATAAAAGGATTATTTTTATTAGGTTTTATACAAACGTTATTATCTATAATTGTTCTACTTTTACTTTCCATTTCACTTTCTTGTATTTTTTCAACTTGTTGAGAATATAAATAAACGTAAAATAAAAATAAAATTAATATTAATCCTAATAATAAAAATCCAGTAGTTCTAAATATTAAACTTGCTATAACTGATATAAATAAAATAACATTTCCTATTATTATTAATCTTTGTTTAAATTCACTCATTCTAATTATTCCTTATTTTTTTTTAATTTTTTTTGTAATTCTACTCGTTTTGCTAAGTTTCTTAACCCTTGTTTATTTATAGCCGTTTTTGACTTCTTACCTTTACCTCCGCCACCACCTCCACCTCCTCCACTCATGGCACTCATAGCACTCATCATTTTCATCATATCAGCCATATTAAAACCTCCTGCACCACTTCCACCACCTCCACTTTCGTCATCATCACCGCCGCCACCAGTTCCAAACATTCCTGGAAGTAAAGCTGCAAATTTCATAGCATCTTTCATGATTGCTTCTTGGTTTAATTCACCTGATGAAATCTTATCAGTAACTTTTGTACCTACATTTGTAAATAACTCACTTAGTCCGCTATCAGAACTCGCCAAAGCCTTAAAAATATTCCCATCGTTATTTGTAATAGTTTCCTTTAATTTCGTAATATCTACATCATTTATAATTTCTTTTGCAATCTTTCCAATAGTAGTATCTTTAAGTTCTTCGATATTATCAAAGGAAGAACTTGATTTTACATTCTCGGTTTTAATGGAATTAAGACGGCTTATAATTCTCTTGAATTCCTCATTCTCTAATTCAAATTCTTCGTCAAAGGTTTGAAGAATTTTAAGAATATTTGAGGCATCTTCATCACTTAATTCATTCTTGAAGATATAAAAAACACTTATATAATGATGACATAAGAAGTTATCATGTAATAGTTTTGAAATATCAGCAATAGTAATATTAACAAATAAACAAACAGACTTTACTTCTTCTCTCTTTAACCATTCATTTACGTTATCCTTTTCTAATTCTAAATAAGATTTCCAAAAATCACTATTGCAATTCTCATTAAGAAAACTAACATAAGTATCCGCTGTCTTATCAAATTCCTTATAATTATCCTTTAATGTTTCGAGTACTCTTACAGCAGTTGTACTATGTTCCTTATGCTTCTTTGCAACTGTACGTATCTTCATAAGTAAGTCATAATAATATTGATTAAATATAATTCTTGAAGACGTCATTTTTAATAATCTTTATATATAAAGTTTATTTAATATCTTTAAATAAATTTTCACGCTGTCTCGTTAATTCTTCAATTGAAGGAAGGTCTTTATTTGAACTTAAATCTCTTGTATTTGTCGGAATAGAATTCGCATTCGTATTCGCATTAGTATTTACATTCGTATTATCAAGAACATCCCATTTATAAATTCTATCATTATTAATATTCATAGAATTAATATTATCATCATTGATATCGCTAAAATTATCGGCAGTGATACTTCCTAATGAAAATGCCATAGGTTCATCTGGTATTGTATTTATATTTAAAGGGACAGGTGAGTTCATAGAGGAATTATTGGTATTCATGGGGGTTTTTTCGCGAGTAGTATTATTATTAAAGAGATAACCTCGATTAGGCAAAAGAAGATAATCAAAAACTGCTTTTCCGTAAGTTAATTCTTTGGAAGGTAGAAACATAAGCGCAGGAACATTTGTTATTTTATGTTTAATTTTATCTATTATGGTATCAATACATACGAGTTTTATTGTTTTTTTTGTGTCATGTTTTTTTATGGTATCTAATAAAACAGAACAATGTTGGCAACTATCGCTATAAAATAATATCATTTATTTTAAAATGACAAATAAAAAATTAAAAAAATTACATATAAATATAAATGGATTTAAGGATTTTAGTTATATTCATACCTCTTATTTTGGGGTTTTTGTCGAGTTTATCTATGATAAGAGGAGATTGGAAGCCATGGTATAATAAACTTGATAAGCCGAGTTGGAACCCTCCATCGTGGTTATTTAGTCCTGTGTGGTCTGTTTTATATTTGCTTATGGGTATTGCCAGTTATCTTATTATTATAAGTAAGAAGAAAGAAAGAACATTAGCATTAGTTCTTTTTTATATTCAATTGCTTTTAAATATAACATGGTCACCTGTTTTCTTTGGTAATAAAGACCCTAAGTCTGCATTTATAATAATAATTATTTTATGGTTTTTGATATTGATAACAACTGTTTTATTTATGCGTATTTCAACAGTTGCAGGATTATTATTAATTCCTTATTTACTTTGGGTTTCATATGCTACAACTTTGAATGGTTATATAATGGATAAAAATAAATAAAAAATGACATAAAAATAATTATTATAGTCTTATTTATTAAGATTAATGTTCAGTGCTTATAGTTACGAAAAAAACGCCGATAAACATTCATTTCAAATAAATGATGTTGATTTAGGAATTGTAAATAGTATTCGAAGAGTAATTCTAAGTGAAATTGATGTGGTAGGATTTTATGGTGAAAATGAACCAACGGTTGAAATTATTTTCAATAACGGGCCCCTCCATAATGAATTTCTTATTCACCGTATTGGATTAATTCCTCTTCATATCACAGAAGAAATTACTGATAATTACGAAGATGGCGATTATGTTTTCGAGTTAAATGTTGAAAATAAAACAAATGAGATTGTTTCTATTACTACTGGTAATTTCACTGGAACTTATAAAGGCGTTGAATTAACAAAAGAAGAATTAAATAAGATTTTTCCAACACATCCGATTACCAAAAGAAAAATTCTTATTACCCGTCTTAGAACGGGAGAACACATACATATAAAAGCAACTGCTATTAAAAGAAATGGAAAATTGAATGCATCGTTTTCTCCTGTTTCCTTATCTAATTTCTATTTTATTGAAGATGAAAAAGTAGCTTCTTTGCATGATAATGTCTTAGATAAACAAAGAAGTTATTTTAAAAATAAATATGGCGACCCTTCAAGAATTCAATTTGAAATTGAGTCAATTAATGCTCTTTCTTATAAGTATCTATTTTTAAAGGCAATTGAAATTATTATTGAAAAATTAAATGATATCATCTCTAAACTTGAAACAAAAGAAATTCAAAACGAAAAAATAGATACTTATGAATATTCATATAACTTTCATATTAATGACGAAGATGATACAATCGGAAATCTTATTCAATCTTTAATTCATAATAAATATGTACGTGATAACGATAATAAAAATAATTATAAGAATTTTAAATGCAGTTATGTCGGTTATATCTGTCCTCATCCTCTAATTAACAAATTAATTATCAGAATTACTCTGGAAAAAGCAGAAGAACCTGATATCTATTACGAATTTCTTTCAGAGAATTGCAAAGAAATTATTAAAATAATGGAAGAAATTAAAAATCAATGGATTGCATTTAAATAATTCGTTGTTTAAAATAAACTCTATATTCCAACTTACAATCTTTGAAGTGATTATAAAAAAACATAGAAAGGTTAATAGAAGAATAAACAGTCAAACATCTTTTTTTAACTGAATTTCCAATTTCCTCATCGGTATATTTATGAATATGAAATGTTGAATATCCTTCACTAGTCATTTTTACTAAATCATTTACTTTTGTTTCATATTCAGGTGTTAAATCTCCAACAAATATATATTCGTAGTGCGACATCTTTATTTATATCTTTATTATATTAAATCTTTAAGTAGTTTCATTATTATAAAGAAAAAATGAAAAATAATATATTTTTATTATTAACAATCATGTTGTCATTTGAAGAAAATAAAAAACGTCAAAAAGAAATAGAAAAACGATTAAAAGAAATAGAAAAACAACAAGAAGAATTAAAAAAACAACAAGAAGAAAAAATAAAAAGAAATTATCAAGAATATCTTCGAAGAATTAAAAAAAATTTATGAATTATATTAAATCTTTGAGTAGTTTATTATAAAGATTATATTCTACTTTTGTATTTGCAATTTTGTCATTAGTATCAAATATAAAATCATTCATATTATATTCAATTGTTTTTTCAGGTATATATTCAGCATAATTACGAGTATTTACTATGGTTTTAATATTATTAGAAGGTTCTATATCATTTTGATGTAATACCCCTATGATTTTTATTATTATAAAATTAACTTCCATATTATCCGTATTTATGGATGCTATTATTTTTACATGTCTTGCTAATGGTCTATTCTTTCTGTATATGACTACATCTATGTCAAACAGATATAAAGATTTGTCTTTGTTTTCCTTATATCTATTTAAGGTATGGATGATAACTCTAAGTTTTTCATTGGTTCTATTTGGTAAGATAAAAAGAGGATTTGTTTCAATTTCTTGAATAAACTTTTTAAGAATTTTATTGTAATATCTTTTAATATTACTATTGTTATTTATATTTGTATTCCATTTAGACCATTCAATACCATCTAAAATAGCTATTTGTTTGTTATAATTAAGATTAAAGACTTTTTCAAATTTCATATTTAATTCATCATTGCCATAATCATAATAAGAAGAATTTTCATTTTTAAGGACGATATCAAAAGGAACACAAGAATTTATTTTAAAATAATTAGGGTCATATTCATTGGTATTAATATAATTAGTACTGCTTGTAATTACGGATGTATTTTTATCATTATTATTAAACTTTTCTATTTGATACGTTAATATGAAATAGAAAATAACAATAGTAATAACAACGAGAAATATTTTTAAAATAATCATTATTTTTATTCTATAATTTATAAATTATATTTAATTTATAGAACAACCATGATTATAATACCTATATTATTATATTTAATAATACTTATTATTTTGTTTATTGTTAAACCTTCTGTTATGTTTAATCAAAGAAACGGAGTTATAAAAACTTACAATTCGAAATCTCTTTTAACAATGGATTTAATGTATCCTTTTATTGCTATTATTGCTTATTATATATATTTAATTATTAATTTAATTATATAATTATTAATATCATGAATGAAATTCAAGAATGGATTTTAAATTCTTATTCTTTAAATAAAAAACTTTCTTTTAATTCATGTTTGTTTATATCGGGATATAGCGGTATAGGAAAAACTTTTTTTATCAATAAGATAGCAAATAATTTAAATTTGTTTATTGTTAATATTGATAGTTTTAATTGTTCTTCTTCTTCGCAATTATCAGATTTACTAATGAAATCATTTACATCATCTTTATTACAAACACTTATGAACAATAATAATAATAAAATAATTATAATAGATGATTATGATGTTTTAATTGCTTTGGATAATAACATAAGTTTAACTTTGTTTAATTTTATTCAAGCAAATACAAATAAGTTAAAACATATCCCTATTATTTGTATTATAAATACTGAAATAATAAAAAGAATTGGAGATATTAAAAAGAAATGTAAAATTTTAGATTTCCCTGCCATAGATGAACAAGATTTTTTTAACATCCTAAAAAAATATAAACCGCAAATAGAATTAGAAGAATCAAATAAATTAATAAAAAAAACAAATTCAAATTTAGGAGAAGCTATTAGAATTATAACAAATACTTATTATAATAATAATGATGATATACTTACGATAAAGGAATTATATACGAATACTTATAATAGAAATAATATAATAACATTGATATTAAAGGAACAATGGATAATACCTTTAAATTTTCATGAAAACCTCATAACAGAACTAATGGAAAATAGGAAATGTCTTAAAAAAACAAAAGAACTTTTTTATAAGAAATTTATTTTAAACTTTTGTTATTTTGATATTCTTATGAATAGTAATAATGATATCGGTATTCATTTCTTTGCAAGTATAATCGAAGAATTATTTAAAATGAATATTAAAAGTAATCATAAAATTACAAATAATTTTACCAAAATGCTAAGTTATTTATCATTACAGAAAAAAAATAACAAGACTTTTTATAATAATAAAACAAATTCTTTTCCTTTATATTATATTGGAAATTATCATTTAAGTTTAATTAATAGAAAATTTATTTATTAATATTAGATAATAAACAATTATGAATAATAATATTGATACAACCTTTGACTCAATTAAAGATACTTTATCAGCTCCTTTTACTTTAACCGCTGAAAAAACAAGAGAAGCCACAAGTCAAATAACTGAATTTATACAATATAACAATAGTTCCTTATTTATAGGTCTTATAATAGTTATTTTAATATGCGTAGTTGTCGCTTATGTTCTTTATTATCTTATTACCACGAAATTATTTTTAAATGTTAAACAAGTCGCAGATAAAACAAAAGTACCCGTAATAGGAACCAGTTATAATACTTATGATTTTACTATCGATAAAACTGGTAATGGCGACCGCCGTACTTATTCATTCTGGATTTATTTACATGACATGAACAGAAATAAAAGTAATTTTAAACATGTTCTTTCCTTAAATAACGGAACTGATATTGATATTCGCAATGCATCCCCCTTAGTATTCTTAGATGATAATGACAACAAATTATACGTTCGTTTAGCTAATATAGACAAATCTAATTTAGATACTCAAACGCCTATAAAAGATTTAAAACAACTTGCAGATGGTGCTGTTCTCGATAATTTTATGAAACAAGGTATTGTAATTCCTTATGTTCCAATGCAACGTTGGGTTCATATCGCTATTGTTTGTAATGCGAATTCATATAAGAATTATTTATATGTCTATGTGGATGGAGATTTAGTAAATACTACAAGTAATGGAGAAGTTGATAGATATATAACATCTACTGCTGCAAGAGCAAATAAAGATTATACAAAATTAGATATTAATGTATCAGGAATATTAAGAGTAGGAGGAGATGGAAATGATTATCATGGATTTTCAGGATTAATATCTAAATTTACAACTTTCAATTATGAATTAAATCAAAAGGATATATATGGCGAATACAACGAGGGCCCGATTGGAAGTATGTTAGCAAAATTAGGGTTAGGTTTATATGGCATTCAAAGTCCGATTTATAAAATCCAATAAATAAATTTTATAAATATAGAAATAGAACGATGTTAAATATAATAATACAAATCATATTAGCAATTTTCTTAATATTAATAATGGGTTTTATTGCATATTCAATTTATGACAGAGATTATATTAATAATCTTTATATTTTTAATACAAATAAACGTGAAACAAAAATTTTCACAGGAATTTATAGTTATTCAACAAATCCTGATATAAGTTTAGAAACAAATGATAAAAATAATTCTTCTTATATTAACTTAGACCCGTCTATTAATCAAAACGGTGGTGCTGAATATTCTTATAATTTCTGGTTATATTTCAATAAAAGACAAAATACTAATACTACTATTGCCGCTGATGCCGACAGAAATAAATATATTCTTTTATTTTACAAGGGTTCAAAACAATTAGTTCCTTATAAACAAAATAATTTTAGTTGTGATACCAAAAATACTGATGATACACCAAAACCATATATACTCGTAAAAAATCCATTAATTAAATTAAGTAATGATGCAACACATCTTATAGTCGAATATAATAACATTAATTCTCCTGATACCTTTAATTCAAGTTCTGTAAATATTGATTGTAGTTATAATAGACTTGCAAAATCAAAAGATAACAAATTGGGTATCAAGGATATACATGACATGTATAATAAAACTTATAATATGATTACTGTTGTAATGCAAGAAAATCCAACAAATGAACCTGAGTTATTCACAAAAAGAACTAATTGCAAAGTTTATTTTAATGGAACTTTAATTTCTGACCGTCTAATGAATAATACAGATTTCTTAAATAATACTGAACAATCTTTATCAACAGTTATGAAAAAAAATATAAATAACTTACATTTAAATCCTCTTAAAGTTATTGATGGTAATGATGATTTTATAAAAAAGATTGATGAAGTAACTGAAAGTGATAACATTACAAAAGACCAGCCTTTAAGAATGGCTGATTTAAGTTATTTTAACTATGCTTTAACTACAAATGAAATAAGTGCTCTTTATAACAAAAAATTTAATACGGATATAACTTCTTTAATAAGTTCTTCTATTGTTAAAAAGGATAATACAATTGGTGGTCGTATTAATTATGATATGTATAATATCGAAGATAACAATAATAATATGCCTGTAAAATCAATATAAAATTAATAACTATTGTTTAATTAAAATAAATGCCTGGCGGATTACTACAATTAGTTGTAAAAGGTAAAATGGATGAATTTATAAATGAAAATCCAGAAATTAATTTTTATAAATTTGCATATAAAAGACATGTGAATTTTGCTATGGAAAATTTTCGTTGTGATTTTGAAAATAAACCTGAAATAAATGTCATAAATAACGTTCAAAGTAGTGTATATAGATGCGAAATAAAAAGACATGGTAATTATTTAACGAATTTATATCTTAGATATACTCTTCCTGATATATATTCAAATGATACCTATAAATTCAAATGGATTGAAAACGTTGGTTGTTTAATTATTAAAAAAGCTTCTATTAATATCGCCTCAACAGAAATTGACACGCTTAATGGTGAATATCTAATAATAAATAACGAATTAACATTACCAGTAAAAGATAGTTTTAATAATCTCACTGGAAATGTAAGTAGTTTAACAAGTGTTCCTTTATTACCAATTCCAGTAATGAAAATTAACAATAATACTTTATATTCATCTGTATATCCAAGTGCAAATAAGAATATAAATGGAGCAGCGCCTTCGATTAAAGGCAGAGAAATAATAATTCCTTTAAGTTTTAATTTTACTAAACACCCATCATTAGCTATTCAATTTTCAAGATTATTGAACGCCGATATGCCTACTTATGTTTATTTAGAATTTGAAAATTTTGAGAATTTATATCAGGTTTATTCAAATGACTTACAAATGTACATAAGTCCAAGTTATTATAACGAATTATATGGAACTTCCATTAAATTTAATGATTTTATAAAACAAAATCATGATTTAAATATGTATATAGATACTAATCAAGTATTATTAGACCAACTTGTTTTAAAAGAAATCATATTAAATGAACCTATAACAACCGTTGTTGTAGAAAAGTTATATATCGGTAATAATTATCGAGGTATTGTAGCAAGAGATAATCATACCTCAAAGATTGATATAAATGTGAATTATCACGTAAAAGAAATCATATGGACTTTAAAAAGAAGTGATTATTATAAGTTCAATACTCCAACGAATTATACAAATCTAATACCCGAAGATAAAGAAAAAGGAGGTATTATGAAATATGGTGTTATCAACTGGAAAGATTTAAGCACGAGTTATACGAGAATTGAAAATGATGCCAATTATTATAATATCATTCAACCTTATCAACATCATTCTTGTATTCCTAAGATGGGTATTTATAGTTACTCGTTTAGTATTTATCCTGAAAAATGGATACCAACGGGAAGTTATAATAATTCTCAAATAACAACTGAGTTATTTATAACTGTAAATGAAGGTTCTAATGAAGATATAAATAAGAAATTAATTGCTATGAATAAAACCCCTTACAATTACGAATATGAATTACAATTTTATATTAAGACCATTAATATAATTGAATATAACAGCGGAAGAGCAGGTTTAAAATATGCTTAATTTTTTTTGTCTATAATAAATAATAAATATGGATTTAACTTTATTTATTGTTATTATTATATTAATCGCTTCTGTATATTATTTATTTACTCTTGTTACTGATTTAAGAAATGATATTAAACAAATGACAAATACTTGTATGAATAAGAATGAGAATAAGAATGAAACTAAGAATAAGAATGAGAATTCAGTTAAACCTTTAATTGAATTCTTGGTGAAAATGAAGAACTTATTTTAGATTTAAGAAATAAACATGATTAATATTAATATGCCTCGAAAAAAAATAAATACAGATACAACTGTTAAAAAATCAAATAAAATGAATATTATTGATACTATGATAAGGGAAACAAATGATAATAATGAAGATATCATTTTACAATTACCTATATCTCAAAATAAGATTAATAGTATCATTAATATAGAAAAGAATGAAAATAAGATAATTGAACCATCGCCATATGAATCAATTTCTTATTTTACAAATGGCGTTGAAAATATTTCATGTGATAATGAATATTACCAAATTAATAATAATTATTTTGAAAATAATAATAATATCTGTTGTTTCTGGTGTTGTCATAATATTGATAGTCATATGAAATATGGAATGCCTTATAATTATGATACTATTAATGATACATTTTATGTATTAGGTTCTTTTTGTTCTTTACAATGTGCAAATGCTTATAATTTTTCTATTAATTGTGGAAGTGATAAAGTTTGGGAAATCAATAGTTGGATACAGATGATAGCAAAAAGATACGGTTACGATAAATTTATACGTCCTGCACCTTCTAAATATTTATTAAAAATGTTTGGCGGTATTTTAAGTATAGATGATTTTAGAGAAGCACATTTAAATAACAATAAAACATTTATATTAAATACACCTCCGATGATTTCTATTAATACCACAAGCGAAATTTTAAACACTTCTTATTTAAATAAGATTTCTGACAATAATAAAAAATAAAAAATGATTTAAAGATTTAAAACCTTTATATATCGTGTAAAAAAGATTATGACAAGTGTTGATAATAATGATATTTATTTCACTAATTATAAGGTTAGTACTATTACTTGTAATGTAGATTTAGGAGTTAATATTGATTTAGTTGTTTTATATGAGAAGTTTAATATAGATGAAAAATCAAACTTTATTTGGATTTATTATCCTAAGATTACTGATAAGGAAAATCAACGAGGTGTTTATCCAAAGAAGAAGAGAAATACAAAAAAGGTTTCTGTTAAAAAGACATCATTTGATAATCAAGTTACAGTTTTATATAAATCAGACAATTATCCTAATTTGAAAATATTTAAAAATGGTAATATTCAAATTACGGGTGTAAAAGATAAAGAAAATGTTAGAGTTATTGTGGATTTAATTATAGAAGAAATTAAGAATATTCATAAAACTCATAAGATTTCTACTTGTGAGAATTTAGAAGAAAAAATAGGGTTTTACAACTTTCATATTCGTATGATTAATACAGACTTTAAAACCTTTAATAACAAAGAAATGACAGATAAATTCCTGATTAGACGCAAAGTTTTACATAAAATCCTTATTAGTGATGTCTATAATAACAAATGCAGTTTTGAACCAGGTAAATATCACGGAGTAAAATTAGAATTCTTCTGGAATTTAAATAAGGAAAAACAAGATGGCATTTGTATGTGTAGTGACCATTGTTTCGGAAAAGGTAAAGGTAATGGTGATAAAGATTGCAAAAAAATTACAATTGCTATATTTGAAAGTGGAAGCGTTTTAATTACAGGTGGTGTTTCATTTGACCAAATTGATAGTGCATATGATTATATTGTTGATATCTTTAATAAACATAAAAATGAAATTAAAAAAAACGATTTAACCAATCTTGTTAATTAAAGAGAATTTATGATTTCATCTATTTTACGAATGATATTATCAAAGTCATTAATAACATCATGATTATAATATAATTCGCATTTATTATTATAAATGATGAATTTAAGTTTTGTATTTTTTTTTGTTTCATTCGAACAAATTAAATTTCGAATACATATCAATTCCCTATTTAAGTCGTCATAATAATCATTATAAATATCTTCGATATAAACATGAGACTTTTGTTTTAATTTCAATTGTAAATAATTATCAATATATTCAATATTCTTATAATCTACGATATCAAATAAAATCAAATAAATCTCATTCATATCATTATACGTTTTTTTATTATACTCCAATTCTATTGTTTCTTCTGCTTCATTTTCCTTAAAAATAATTTTCTCCCGATTACCCATAATAGGATGATTAAATTTATATTCGTATGTATTTACATCTTCATATTTAATATTTAAAGAATGTTTTGGTAAATTCTTTTTTAAAAATCTGCGAATATCATTCATTTTTGTACTTTAAAAAAGAAATGGAAAAAACAAAAATCATTTTTTATTAGTCGTCGAAATAAGTTTTATATATCTCTTCTTCGCCATATTCTTCCATTAACCTTAACATCCTCTTGGGATGCAAAGATTTCATAATAATTTCTTCTCCCAACTCTTTAAAATCTTCTTTTATCTTCTCATAATCATAAGTAAAGATATTAGCATTTCTTGATAAATATAAATACCATTCTTTACCTGTATTTATTTTTTCCTTATTTTCTTCTAACAAATAAATCGCATTTTTATTCATACATAAACCTGTCCATTCGATATTATCGGGGTTTTCTCTAAGTAAAGAAATAGCTTCATCGCTTTCATTAATACTCAAATTCTCCCAATTAATTTCATCGGGATTTTCTCTAAGCAAAGAAATTGCTTCTGGATTTTCATTCTTACTCAAATATTCCCAATCAATCTTATCTGGGTTTTCTTTTAAAAGTTGTATAGCATCTTTATTCTTATTCGAACTTAAATTCCAATTAATATTACTTGGGTTTTCCCTGAGTAAAGAAATTGCTTCTGAATTTTCATTTAAATTCAACTTGTTCCAATCAATCTTATGAGGATTTTCCTTCAAAAGCTTAATAGCATTTGAATTCTTATTTGAACTTAAAGCAGTCCAATTAATTTTACTTAGATTTTCCCTTAAAATTCTTATTGCTTCTGAATTCTCATTTGCACTCAAAATATTCCAATTAATTTTACTAATATTTCCCCAGAGTAACTTAATTGCTTCTGGATTTTCATTCGAACATAAAGAATACCAACTTATTTTTTCTGGATGTTCTTTTAAGAGTTGTATTGCATTTTTATTCGGATTTCTTGATAAATTACTCCAATCTATACTATCAAAGTTATGTTCCTTAATAAATTCAAGTATCTCTTCTGAATATAAAGTTCTATTTAGATTATACCAATCAACCTTATCAAGGTTTTTCTTTAATAATTCTAACACACATGGGTTTGAATTTTTTATAGTCAGCATTAACAAGTTTAATTTCTTTTCATCGACCCAATCTCTTAATTTCATCATCATCATGATTTTCGTATTTGTATAAAAATAAAAAAACAGAAAAATCATTTTTTTAAGTTTTTATCAAAAATAGCAATCATAAATATTATCTTCTCCGTATTCCTCCATCAATCTTAACATTCGTTTAGGATGTAATGATTTCATAATTATTTCTTCGTTTATTTCCTTATTTCTTTCTTTAATTCCTTCGTAATCATAGGTAAAGATACTAGGATTTTGAGATAAATTTGAATAATAATCTTCCGCAAAGATACATTCATTTATATTATTCTTGTTTTCTTCCAGCAAATCAATTGCATTTTTATTTAAACATAAGTTTTCCCAATCAATTTTATCAGGATTTTCTTTTAGAAGTATTATTGCTTCTGGATTTTCATTTAAACATAACCTATCCCAGTTAATTTTACTTGGATTTTCCTTTAAAAGTCTTATTGCTTCTGGATTTTCATTTAAACTTAAATTATGCCAATTGATTTTATCTGGGTTTTCTTTAATTAACTCTAATGCAATTGGATTTGAATTTTCACATAAATAATTCCAATTAATTTTACTTGGATTTTCTTTCAGCATTTCTAATGCTTTTGAATTTGAATTTAAAGATATGAAATTCCATATGATTTTATCTGGATTTTCTTTAAGTAAAGAAATTGCTTCATCATTTGTATTTAAAGATAATAAATACCAATCAATTTTACTTGGATTTGCTTTTAAAAGTTCTAATGCTTGTTTATTTGAATTTTTGGATAAGTATTGCGAATGTATAATTTGATTATAATGATTTTCTTTTAAATATTCTAATACTTCAACTGAATGAACATTTTTTGATAACCAATACCAGTCAATTTTATCTGGTTTTTCTTTTAAAAGTTCTAATGCATATGGATGAGGATTTAAAGATAACATACCCCAATCAATCTTATTAATATCAATCCAATCTCTTAATTTCATCATTTTCGTATTTGTATAAAAATAAATAAAAAAAACAAAAATCATTTTTTTAAGTTTTTATGAAAAATAGCAATCATAAATATTATCTTCTCCATATTCTTCCATCAATCTTAACATTCTTTTGGGATGTAATGATTTCATAATTATTTCTTCGTTTATTTCTTTATTTTTTTCTTCAATTCCTTCATAATCATAAGTAAAGATGCTGGGATTTTGAGATAATAAGAAATATAACTTCTTTTCTTTTATTTTTTCTTTAATCAGAGTGAAATTATTTTCAATCAATTCAATCGCATTTTTATTCATACATAAATTTTCCCAACAAATTTTATCAGGAAATTTCTTTAATATTTCAATTGCAAATGGATTTAAAGACAAGTTTGCAAAACTAATGTTATCTCTATCAAAGTTATACTGATATCCATTACCATAATAATCATATTCATAATTAATATCCGTGCTTATTTTTTCTTTAATCATATCCATAGCAATTTTGCTTCTATTCAAACATAAATAACACCAGTGGATTTTATCGGGGTTTTCTCTAAGAAGTTCTAATGCTTCTGGATGTGAATTTATAGATAACTCATCCCAATTAATTTTATTCGGGTTTTGTTTCAGTAAAGAGATGGCATCTGGATTAGAGTTAGTAGAAAAATAATACCAATCAATTTTATCTGGGTTTTCTCTAAGAAGTTCTAATGCGAGTGGATTTGAATTTGAAGATAATATACTCCAATCAATCTTATTAGGATTTTCTTTTAAGATACGTATAGCAATTGAATGTTGATTTGCTGCTAAACAACCCCAATCAATTTTATCAATATTTTCATATAAGAGTTCAAGAGCGTCTGTTGAGTTATTTAAAGATAACCAATACCAATTAATTTTATTTGGGTTTTCTTTAAGAAGTTGGATAGCATAAGGATGGATATTTTCAGATAAACCCCTGTAATCAATCTTATTAATATCAAAGCAATTCTTTAATTTCATCATTTTTGACGTGAAAATAAATACAAAAAAAGAAATCAATTTTTTGAATTTTTATATAAAAACAATCAAAAAATATTAAATAATAAATAAATGTATAAACACATAAGAACTATTTATTATAATTCACTTGTTTTTTATAATAATATTATTTTTAATTTTCTTGTGATATGTCATTTAATTATGCCAAACTATTTTAGAAAATCTTTAATCACATATAAAAATAAAATAGATAATGATTTTAAATTTCTTATTATTATCTCTTTAAATGAAGAAATTGAAAAAAAATTAAAAATTAGTTTATTAGATATTGGTTTAAATTTTTATAATTCCTGTTTCAAAGAAGAAGAAAAAACGGATAAAGATGAGGTTATGAGTGAAATGAGTGACATCAGTGATATGAGTGACATTAGTGATATGAGTGATATCAGTGACATTAGTGACATTAGTGATAATTAAAAGGTATAAATGATATCTGTACATAAGCCCCATTCTTTTGCTTGTTTAGGACTTATATTAAAGTATTTGTCATTAATTTCATTAATAGTAGATTGTTTCATTTTTGTTTTATTTTTTAATATTGATTTCATGATATTAAAAATTAGATTTATATTTTTATTATAAACATCATTATAGTTATAATCACATATGATATAACTATAATTATAAATGAATATCTTATCTGCATATAAAAGAGGCAATAGTTTATCTAATGTTATGGGACTATCTATAATAGCTATTTTTAATGCGGATTGTAAAGCTTGAACACGAGGTATTAAAGCGTAATTATTCATGATGTTATAAATATCTTGGTCTAATGAAGTTTTAATAGTTTTCTTTTTACAATCATTATAAATAGGATATAATAAACAGATATTATTGATATTACATTTGCTTATTGTATTATCCATTTCTTCAAAAGAACAAAAACATTTGAATAATATTTGAGTATTTTTTGAATTTATTAAAATAGAATTAATATCAATTTTTGGTTTTATTTTCATTTTCGTATTTGTTTTGGTATTTGAAAATATAACTCTATCTACAATTCCTTTTGAATAGCAAAAATCATAAGATAAATAATAATCATGTTGTAATAATTCGATTAATTCTGATTTTTTAAGTTTTGTTTTTTTAAGATACATATTAATAACAGAATTATAATAAATATCCAATGAATTTAAATAATAGTCTATTTCTTTCTTTTTTTTATTTATAAATCCTTTTACACTATATTCATGTAATAAACAAAAACTTTGTTGTGTCATAATACGATAAGGACTATTCACTGAAAGAAATGTTGCAGCAGAAAAACTATAATTATCAATAATAGTTGCTATTGGAAGCTTGCTGATTTTAAAGACGCTTAAAAGTCTTAATCCATCTACAAAACTACCACCTGAACATGCGATATGAATTAATATCGGTTTTGGATTTGTGATATTATTGGCATTTCTTACATCTTCTATAAGTTTATTTATGGTTTTTATGGTTATTTTGTTATGTAAATAAATATGGGTGAGTTTATTTGAAAAAAAATCTTCGTCATTTAAATCTGAAAAAAATTTATTCATATATTTTCTAACTTTTATATTTATTTTTAAAAATACTTAAAGCTTTATTATAATTATTTTAGTAAAATAAACGAGCATATGTCAAAAGAGGATACAATTGGAATTGGTATTGACCTTGGTACCACTACAAGTTGTGTTGCTGTTTGGATTGGAGATAAAGTTGAAGTTATTCCTGACCATCAAACAGGTTCGCGAATTATTCCTTCTTATGTCACATTTACAAATGAAGAAAAACTTGTAGGAGATGCCGCCAAAAACATTTCAACTATGTATCCTAAGACCACTCTTTATGATATTAAGCGTCTTATTGGACGTAAATATGATGACGAGCATGTACAAAAAGATAAGAAACTTTGGTCATTTGATATTAGCGGAGATGAAAATAATAAACCCGTTATTGATGTTGAATATAAAGAAGAAAAACATAAGTTTTATCCTGAACAAATTTCAGCAATGGTTCTTACGAGACTTAAAGAGACTGCTGAGGCTTATTTAGGACATCCAGTTAAAAAGGCTGTTATTACTGTTCCTGCTTATTTTAACGACAGTCAAAGACAGGCAACAAAAGACGCATGTGTGATTAGTGGTATGGAATGTCTTAGAATTATTAATGAGCCAACTGCTGCTGCAATTGCATATGGTCTTGATAAGAAGAGTGATAAGGAAAGCACTATTCTTGTTTTTGATGAGGGTGGTGGTACTCATGACCTTTCTGTTTTAAGTATTGATGGTGGTATTTTCGAGGTCAAATCAACCGCTGGCGATACTCATCTTGGAGGTTCTGATGTTGATAATCTTATCGTTGATTATTTATGTGAAGAAATCAAGAAGAAACATAAGAAAGATGTAAAATCAAATCCTAAGGCATTAAAGCGTCTTAATATAGCTGCTGAACGAGCAAAGAAGAACCTTTCCTCATCGACAGTAGCGAATATCGAAGTTGAATCACTAATTGATGGTATTGATTTTTCAACTACTCTAAGTCGCGCGAAGTTCGAACAACTCGCCGATAGTTTCTTTGCGAAATCGATGGAACCTATTTCAAAGGTTCTTAGTGATGCTAAGATTTCAAAGGGAGATATTGATGAGATTGTATTGGTTGGAGGTACTACTCGTATTCCTAAAATTCAAGAGATGTTGAGCAGTTATTTCAATGGAAAGCAATTAAATAAGAGTTTAAATCCTGATGAGGCGGTAGCAATTGGAGCGGCTATTCAATGTGCTATCCTTACAGGTCAAGGAAATTCAAAAACAAATGATTTGCTTTTGTTAGATGTAGCCCCGTTATCATTGGGAATTGAGACAAGTGGAGGAGTAATGACTAAGATTATTGAGAGAAATACTACAATTCCTACTAAGAAATCACAAACATTCTCAACATATTCAGATAATCAACAAGGAGTTGATATCAAGATTTATGAAGGAGAACGGGCAATGGTGAAAGATAATAACCTCTTAGGTTCATTTCATTTGAGTGGAATTCCACCAATGCCACGAGGACAGCCTAAGATTGTTATTGACCTTTCTATTGATGTGAATGGAATTTTGGAGGTATCTGCAAAGGAAGAAAGCACAGGTAAATCAAATAACATTAAGATTACAAATGATAAGGGACGTTTAAGCAAGGAACAAATTGAAGAAATGGTTAAGTCTGCTGAGAAATTCAAGGAAGAGGATGAAAAACAAAAACAGGTAATTGAAAGTAGAAATGAAATGGAGAATTACTTATATGGGGTTAAAAATAGTCTTGCAACCAAAGGAGAAAATGCAGTTGAAAACTTCGATGAAATCAAAAAAGAAATTGAACCAATTCTTGATGAGGCTTTCAAATGGTTCGAGGAAAACCAAAAAGAAACTGCTGATACCTATAAGGAAAAACAAAAAGAATACCAGGATAAAATCCAACCACTTCTAATGAAGTTATATGGAAATCCAGTTCAACCTCCTCCGCCACAGGCATCACCTCAGGCACCAGCAGGAGCTGGTAGTGAAGAAATCGACATGGATAAGGTTGATTAAACAAAAATAGTTATAATTTTATTTTTATTTGAAAAGACAAAAAACTTAATTCTTGTCTTTTTTAATAATCTTTGGTTATTTACTCGTCGTCCTCCTCATCTGTTTCCGCATCTAAACTCTCGTATAATTCATCGATGTCAGTTACGGTATAGATATCCACATACGAACAGTCATTCACTGCTGTATAAGACCTCGCGAGAATATAATATTTCTCGTCAATGTCTCTAATCACAAGCACGTTCTTTTCGTTGTTTTCCTCACAATCGGCAACAATAACCTTTAAATTCTTGTTGATAGTACTAATATTTGCTGCCAACTTGTTGAAATTATCAAATAACTCTGATTTTTTCATCTTGAAGCAGTAAGTATTGTCCATCTCGACACCGTCGCGAATAATCTTGTCATATGAAGACGTGATCCACTCAGCAAAGGTATCAAACATTTCTGTTTTGTTTGTTAGTAATCATTGATAATTGTAAAATCACTTTTTTTAATTATTCAGAAAAATAAATACATTTTTATTTAAAAATAAGGTATAGTTAAATTATTTGAAATGTTTTTTCAAATCCCATTATCTTATAATTTAATTATAAGTGAAATAGATATCAATAATTATATGTTTATTTTTGATAATAAAAATAGAACATTAGAATATAATCATCTTATCTTACATATAAACAAGAATGATTATATTTATAAAATTTCATCAGTATTAAAATTAGAAATCATATTAGACATCTTAAATAACAACGAACATCTAATATTAAAAAAAATTTATTATTTTCTTATTATTAAATACCTCTTATCCTTTTCTTTTCATATAAATAAGGAATTTAATTATAGTTGTATTTATCCTCATCTGGATGATTACATAAATAAAATCATTAGAACCCGCGAATGTTATATTAGTTCTTATTATGAAAGTCCTATTGTTATTGGTACATGTTCCTTAAATAACAACTTTTGTATTATCATCACAAATAAAACTTATAATAAAATCTTATTTGCTATCATTGATAACAATTGTGATTTAGATTGTTTATATGATATAATCCCAAGTGTTTATGATAATAGTCGTTTTGAAGACATTAAAATTACTATTATTGGCGGTTCGATTGAAAATATAGATGTTCTTATTAATATTTATATCATTCTGAAAAAACTAAGATTGTCTAAGTACATATATAAGACTTCTATAATTAAATCAAAAATTCTCAATGGTATTAAATATAACATTCATGATAATCATATTTGTTTTATTAATAGTAATATCAAAGAATATGATAATAGCGACCATAACAACTTTCATTCAAGACTACATGTAAAATACTAAGGAAATATATATAAATATTATTTTAATTATAATTGTAAATGAATAAAAAATTATATTCTTGGATTGATATAAGAAAACTTAATAATTATCAATTATCAAGAAATGAAAATGCAATTGGTTTTCTTAAATCAAATCCTTCATATGTCCATTGGTATGGATTATCTTCAAATGTAAGTCCAGAAGCCATAGACCTATTCAAAGAAAATAAAGATAGGGTTTTTTGGTATTATTTATCATCAAATCCTAATGCAGTTTCGTTACTAAAAGAAAATCAAAATAAGATTTATTGGAATTTATTATCTTTGAATAATAATCCAGAAGCCATAGAACTTTTAAGAGAGAATAAAGATAAGATTTGTTGGAACAATTTAAGTTATAATACAAGTCCAGAAGCCATGAAACTTTTAAGAGAGAATAAAGACAAAATTAATTGGTATAACTTCTCATTTAACAAAGGAATTTTTCATGAGTAATTTCTAATAATACATGTCATCTACGTCATAATTATAGGTAATAAGATTATGAATAACTCTTCTGGGATGTAAGACTTCTTTTAATATTTCTTCATTCATATCCTGAAAATTAATAGACATCTTTTTATAATCCAATTGAAAGAATTTTTTATAATATTCGTCCTCGTTATTTTCATTTGTATCAAAGTTATATAAAATCAAATATTTATTTAAATGCTTGTAATTCCTCCAATCAATGATATCAACATATTCAAGAAATAATAATTTTGCTTGTCTTGAAGGATTTAAACTTAAATTATACCAATTAATTTTACTTATATTTCTTTTTAAAAGTAGAATAGCATTTGGATTTGTATTTGAACTCAAATAATTCCAATTAATTTTACTTAGGTTTTCTTTTAATATAAAAATAGCTTCATCATTTATATTTTGACTTAAAGCTTCCCACGATATCTCTTCTTTGTCTAAATTTTTACCAACGATTTCTTTAATTATTTTTGGATTTTCATTCAAACAAATATTAATCCAATTAATCTTATTTTGATTTTCGAATAGCAATTGATATGCGGAGTAATTATAGGATAATCCATCCCAGTTAATCTTATCTTTATGTTGTTTTAAAAATGATATCACATATGAATTTCCAGACAAATAATACCAATCTATTTTATCCATGTTTTTTTCTAAAATAGGAATGATATGAGAACTTGGATTATTACAAAGATTAATCCAATTGATTTTATCTGGGTTTTCTTTTAAGAAATCCACTGCTTCTGGCATTAATGAAAGTAAATTATAATCAATATAATTCTTATTAATATCTTCTCTAATTTTATAAATAGGTCTATTCATATTTAATTATTAATAAATAAATAACAATCATTTTTTATAAATATAAATATTTTTTTGTTTTCAATAATTATAAAATGAATTATTGGGGCAAACATCTTATGTTAAATTGTATTGATTGTAATAGAACTTTTATTAATGATAAAGAAGTTATAAAAGAATTTATACGTGAGTTATGTAACATTACTGATATGACACCTATTGGAGATGTTATCTTTTATGAAGTAGAAAAAAACGAAGAAAATGATAATGCTGATTTAACAGGCTTGACTGCATTTCAAATGATTAAAACAAGTAATATTACTATTCATTTATGTAATCCTTCTGGGAGTTTATATTTGGATTTTTTCAGTTGCAAGGATTATAATTCAGAAAACGTTAAGGAATTACTTAAAAAAACTTTTATTCCTTCTTCCGTTCATGAAACTTGTTTTTATAGAGATGCCAAGTTTGGTTTTATTTCCTGTTAAAAAATGATTTATATTTATTTTTTTACTTTAAAGATATGAACAAACCTATTTTTAAATTATATGATTGGATAAATATCAATAACTTAAATTGGAATTTCATTTCTTTAAATCCACATCCTTATGCAATCGAATTACTTAAAGAAAATCCAGATAAAATCAATTGGTTCTCCTTATTTTTAAATAAAAATCCTAATATTATTGATATCATTTTAACGGCTGATAATAACATAACACCTGCATATTGGTCATTATTATCATTGAATAATAACGATGAAATACTTAAATTTCTATTGGAAAATCCAGATAAAATCAATTGGCATATGTTATCATCAAATTCAAATCCTATTGCAGTCAAACTTCTTTTAGAAAATCCAGATAAAATTGATTGGTATATGTTTTCTGAAAATTCTAATGATGAAGCATTTTTATACTTAAAGAAAAATAAAAATAGAATTGATTGGAATGTTTTATGTTCTAAGAATAAAAATAAAGGAGTTATTGATTTACTTAGAGAAAATAAAAATAAAATTAATTTGAGAAAATTATGTCAAAATAATAACGACGAAGTTGTTGCATTTCTTTTAAGAAATATTGATAATAAAAATATAGATTTTAATATGCTTTCTTCTAACGAAAATGATAAAATTATTTCTTATTTTCAAAAAAATCCAGATAAAATCAATTGGTCTTATTTGAGTTCCAATAATAACCCAAATGTTTTTAAATTACTTTTAAATAACAAAGAAAAAATCGATTGGTTAAGATTAGCAGATAACAATAATTATGAAACCTTGTTTTTATTGAAAGAAAATCAAAATAAAATTAAATGGTCTTTGTTATCAGGTAATCCTTGTATATTCACTTATGATTATATTAAAATAAAATCTAATTTTTCTTTGATGGCAGAAGAAATAATAGCAAAAGCATTACATCCAAAACGCATATTTAAACTCATAGAAATTTACGGTGAAGATGAGATTTATAATTGTTATTTTACCGATGAATAGATTTAAAAACATTTTAAGAATAAAAATAAAAATGAAGTTTTTATTACCATGGATTAATATAAATAAGTTAAATTTATTTTTTTTATCTAAAAATAATAATTCTATTTGTTATTTAAAAGAAAATCCTGATAAAATCAATTGGAACGGATTATGTCAAAATAGAAATCCAGATGCAATCAAATTACTTCACAAAAATAAAAATAAAATCAATTTCAATTACCTATCTTCAAATGAAAAAGCTGATTTTATTTTGGTTTCTAATTATAAAAAAATAAACTGGTTAAAGTTATCATTAAATCCAAGTAATATGATTGTACAATTATTATTCTTAAATAAAAGTAGAATTGATTGGTCTAATTTCTCTTTAAATACAAATGAGATTGCCGTTGATTTCTTAGAAAAAAACAAAACTTATATTCAATGGTTTCATTTCTCTTTAAATACAAATGAAAATGCCATAAGATTATTAAAAGAAAACCCTTCTAAAATCAATTGGGAACTACTTTCTTATAATCCTTTTGCGGTATCAATATTAAAAGAAAACCCTTCTAAAATTAACTGGAATGGTTTATGTATGAATAATAGCAATGAAGCGATATTATTATTATTAAAAAACCCGTCTAAAATCAATTGGGACTTGCTTTCTTATAATCCTTCTGCGTTTCAATTATTGATAAGAAACCCAGATAAAATTAATTGGAATAACATATCTTTTAATCATAATCCTGAATTATTACCTTTAATAGAAAGAAACAAAAATAAGCTCAATTGGAATGGAATTTCTCAAAATCCTCATATCTTCCATTCCTATGAATGAACAAAAGTGACTGTTTTTATAACAATCACTCCTGAACATTTGATAATAACATCAAGGTTTCTTATTCCTCGTCTGTATCAGCTTCGCTTACAACCTTATTTTCTTCTTCAATAAGAAGAAGAATTGATTCAAGGTCTTCTTTGTTAGCGAAACCATTGAGTATGTACATCCTTCTCGATAATGACTTGCATATAATATACACGTCGTTATACGAGACAACGAAATACCCATATCTGACATCAACAATTGTACTACCTTTTAATCTCCGCTTAACTCCTGATGCGACTGTTTTTAAACAGTTGCGAGGAGTTCCACTTACAAGTGCAGCTATATCATCCATGATATAAATATTATCCTTGGATGAACTAAACTGCTCCCTAATAAATTTAGCAATCTCAGCAGTTATTGACGTCATTTCGTCTTAAATGGCGTTAATAAAAAGAAATATTCAATTTTATTTATTTTTTTGTTAATTTCAATACAATTATATTTAAGAAGTAGAACCGAACCCACCTTCACCACGTTTGGTATTATTAAACTCTTCTTCGTCCTTAACTTCATTTAAAGATGTATAGACCTGTTTTCTTATAATTAATTGACAACATTTAAAAGGTAATTCAAGTTCTGGTGCATCATCAGCGATTTTCGTCAAAGCAATCATAAGATTTCCTCTATAACTATTATCAATAATACCAATACTATTTGCTAACATATAACCCGATTTGCTTAGAGAACTACGCGGGACAATTTCAGCATAATATCCAAAATCAACCTGAATTTTAATACAAGTATCATATAAACAAGTTCTAGAATTAAAATCCTTCACCTTTTTAATAATAGTCAAGTCATATCCAACATCACTTGCATTTGTCTTAAAGGGAACAACTGCATTTTCATCTGTTTTAAAAACTAATACTTGGGGCAAAACCAGGTTATAATTACAAGCCTTAAAACTATAATTATTATCGATGTTATTATAAATAAAACCTAAAAAATCGGTCGCATTACAACCATGATTAATAATAGTAAAATCTTCATCGCTTTTATCATCATAACAAATACGGGTATAATCAAGGAATTTATTTAAGTTTTTTTGTTTTTTTAGTTTGATATCATTAGAGTTGTTATTAGTATTCATATGTGATAAATAATTGTACTCATATAAACCTCGAATGAAATCTTTTTTTTCTTCATCGGTATAATTATCGAAATTATTGATACTATCATCAATCTTTTTTAATGTTTTATCATCATCAACAATGCTAAGAGCAGTTTTAAAGGTTTCGTCATCAAGAATGATATCAACGTAAGTTTTAAGAACATCAATTAAACTCTTATCTAAGTCCATATGAATATCAGGAAGTTCATAACAATAATCAGCATAAGAAGTACAAGTATTTTTAATATAACTTAAAAACCCCATACAATAAGCATCGTTCATATTTATTTTACTATTATTATTAAATTCTTAAATAGAATTATTTAAGAAAAAATAGATATCTATTATTATCAAAATGGATAATGAAGAGATATTAAAGGAAACATTAGAAAGATTTAATGAAATTAAAATGGATATGTTTTTTATTCAAAAGGTTCATGAGAATTATAATAGTTATCATAACAAAAATTATTATAATGACAGAAAGGAAGTAGAAGAACTAATTAAATCAACCATCAATTTAATAATCAAAAATAAAGATATCAATTTAATTATTCCTATTAATTTTAATGTCGTAAATGATATTAATGATAATATTAATAGGATTATTTATTGGTGTTTTCATACTTACTATTATCCTCATAGATATATAAATTTTTATAATGAAAAAATAGAATATTTGGGAAATCAAATAACAAAACTTAAAAATAAGAATTTAAAATTGCATAATTCTATTATAGAACAACAAGAACACTTTTATAATGAAGATATCAAAATAAATAAGATTTTATTACAAATAAAAAAAGAATATAAATTTAATATGATTATTATTATGAATTTACAGATATTTATATTAGTAGTTTCTATATTTTCTTATTTTATATAATTAGAAATGGAAATCCATAATCGTCATTGTATGTATGTAAATAAACAAGGGATAAAAAAATCAAAAATAACTTTTTCACCTGTTGTTGATTTAAATAGTAGTTTTAAAGAACCTTATAATGAAGAATATAAATGTGAAACAAATGTTCATATAGGACAAAGAAAGTTATTGTTGAGTGAAATACAATTATTAATGGAATATTATAAGACGTCATCAATACCACCAACAGTTGTATATATAGGTTCTGCACCAGGAATACATTTATTGTATTTATCAAAAATGTTTCCAGATGTTTCTTTTATTTTATATGATGGTACAACCTTTTATCAAAAATTAAAAAAATCAAAAACATTTGAAATACATGAAGGAAAAGATGGATTTTTCACAACTAAAAAATGTATAAAACTCAAAGAAAGACTTTTATCAGAAAAAAAAGATGAACCTATATTATTTATAAGTGATATTCGTTTAGGTAGTATTCAAGATAAAAATTTCGAAAATAATGTATTAAAAGATTTGAAATTACAAAAAACATGGGTTGAAATTTTAGAACCATATATGTCTCTTCTTAAATTTCGTATTCCATTTAATATTAAAAAAATAAAATATTTTAACGGAAAACTTTTTTATGGTATTTGGTCACCAGCAAAATCAACTGAAACGCGTTTATTAGTTAAACAAACAGATATACCAAATAAGATTTATTATAATAATAATAATTATGAATCAATATTATTTTATCATAATAAATATGTTCGTCCATTTTGTTTTCCTATTGATAAGAAATATGAAAAATATATATTAAAACCAAATAACACACATTGTTCTTGTTATGATTGTATATCAGAACTAAATATCTTATACGAATATTCAAAACAATTTAAAAAACCTTTTAATTCAACTGTTTTAAATTTTGTTAAACATATGGATAAATCAAATTCATTAAATTTTATAAAAGGCAATAATGAACATAAAACAAATCAAGAACTTAAATATATTTAATTATTTTGATATCTTTTCTTATAAGTAAAATTACTGAATTTTTTAATGTTTTCTTCATTTAAACTCCAATCATCTTTCATCATTATATTTATAAAATGTTGAGTTTCTGGATTGCAACTTTTGTATTTAGGTATATATGCATCTGGCCAATATGGAATATCTGCAAATTTCTTACTTGCATTAATTCTATATATCTCCAAATCAGGATTAAATAACTTAGAAAATGCAGATAATCCAGACTGACATTTTAAAACCGTTTTGCATTTTGATAATAATAAACAATCTCTTAATGCATCAAATTTCTTTTTATCATTACTTAAATAAGAATTCCAATACATGACATCGCCACAATTAAGAATATTTATATGTTTGTAATTCTCATTTATAAATGTATTTAAACAGTTTATAAATTCATTCTGATCAGTTGCTAAATAAATTTGATTAATATTCTTATAATTATCATTAGTATCCAAATAATCTTTTATAATAAAACACATGTATTCAAATGATACGGGATTTGTTTGAGCTGTATCAAGGTTCTTGTCAGTTCCTCTATAATGAACACCAAGAGTATTTTTAAAATTACCTACTTTACTGGTATGAATAATATTATCAATTGTAATATAAATGTCTTCATTCACATAAAAATATTTATGAAATAATTTATTTAATTCTTGGAAGTTATCTCCTAAGACATATAAGTTTTCATTACTTCTTACGTGATTAAACCATATCTCTTTTTTAATTACATCATCATTGTTATTTCGTTGTTTAATTAAATCAGGAATTACATTTCCATATTTATTTGATTTTATATCAAAATAAGGTATTATGTCATCTCTATTCTCAAATAAAGGTAATATTTCCATGACAAATAAAAGGATACACCCAAATAAACCTTCTGTTAGTTCTGTATTGCCTGATTTTATTAATATATGTTCTTTATTTTCCATATTTGTATTTAATTAAATTAAAATAATAACCTTTAAATAAAAAACTAATCTAAGGGCGTATCAGTTATTTTCATTCCACAATATTCAATATTTTTTAATTTAAAATCTTGTTTCTTATATATACCTATATTTATAGCTTCTTCTAATAGCCACTTAAAATTTGTCCAGAATTCTTGTGTATGACCTATGCTTATGGTACAAATATGAGCCATTTCATGTAAAACTACAAACATCATCGTATTTAAATCCATAAGTTCATTATTGTTTCTCAAACATAAAACGATTTGTTCTCCTTTATTTACCGAATAACTCGTATATTCAGGATTATCAATTCCTTCTTTTATGTTATTAGGTTTGAAATTTTCATTTAAACGCATAACTCTATCGTCGCCTGGGTCTGTTTTAGATAAATGTTCAACCAGGGTTATTAGTAATTTTCTTATTTTTGCAATGAGGTCAGCAGCTTCCTGTGAATCTTCTTTTATTTGAACTTCATAAGTTCTATTATCAACCGTTGAGGTTATTTTCTCGATTTTGCTATAATAATGATACTGATACATAATATAGATAAAGATAATACTTATAATGACGATAATAAACCCTTGGATTTCAATATTCATTTATTTATCTATAAAAAGAATGAAAAATAAAAAATGAAACATATAAAAATATAAAAATAATTAATTATTAATATGAACTTATTTCCTCGTCGCGATGATATCGAAGAATTAAAAGACAATTCAACAGAAATTATTTATCAGATTACTGATTGGTTTATTCCTGAAACTGATAAAAATAACAAAAAAGAAGAAGAGGAAACCCCTGAAAAATATTCCATTTATATTTATGGAACGAATGATAAAGGTATTACTATTTGCACAAAAGTTATTAATTTTAAACCCTATTTTTACGTAAAAGTTCCAAAAGAATGGGAAGATTTAAATGAAAAAGCATTTAAAAATAAGGTTGCAGATTTTGAACTTAAATTAAGAAATGATAAGTATGAAAGCAGTTATAAAACAAATACTTATAATAGACGTATTATTTCACCGAAGTATTTAAGCCATTTTGATAAAATTGAAATCGTTAATAAAAAAGACTTCTGGGGTTTTACAAATAACAAAGAATTCCGTTTTCTTAAATTACATGTCACTCCTTAGCCTTATTTAATTCCCTCAAATATTACTTTCAAAATAATGATGTTATGAAACAAGGTTTCAAGTTATATGAAAGTAATATCGACCCTTTCCTTAAATTCATTCATATTCGTGGTATAAAACCAGTCGGATGGATTAAAGTAAGTGATTATTCAATTGATGATGATGAAATACCTGATACTACTTGTAATTATAACATTACAGCAGATTGGAAAGATATTCATCCTATGAATGATATAAATACAACAGCTCCTTTTATAATCGCCTCTTTTGATATAGAATGTACGAGTTCTCACGGAGATTTCCCTGTGGCAATTAAGAATTATAAGAAACTCGCACAAGACTTGTGTTATTTATCCAAATGCAATTTAGATAATCAAAATTTAATTTCTTATATTTGCGATGCTTATACCGATGATGTTATTATTAACAATCAAACAAAAATTCATAAGTTATATCCAAAGAATGAAATAAAAATAAATCAAATTAAAGAAACTTTGAAATTACATGAACCTACTATTCGTTTCATTTTAAGTAAAGTTAAAACCGTTGATAAAAATGAAAGCGAGAATGAGAACGAAAATGAAAGCGAGAATGAAGAGGAAGATAATGAAACACAAAAGAAAATGACAAATAAGGAATATAATGAAATCGAGGAAGCTTTAAATTTAAAATTAACGGAAATATTACCTCCATTGGAAGGTGATAAGATTATTCAAATTGGTATTACTGTGAATAAATATGGAAGTGATGATATCATTTATAAGAAAATCTTATCCTTAAATACTTGTGATGAAATTGAAAATACGGATGTTGTCTCATGTAAAACCGAAGGAGAATTACTTATGGCATGGAAAAGATTTATGACTACTTTAAATCCTGATATCATTGTTGGTTATAACATCTGGGGTTTTGATATCGAATATATATGGAACAGAACGAAGGAATTAGGTATCAATGGTAAGTTTAAAATTGGATTGGGAAGAATAAGAAATCGCAGTTCGGCTTTAATAGAACAGAAATTATCTTCATCGGCATTAGGAGATAATACCTTTAAGTTATTTGATTTGGATGGAATTGTATGTATTGATTTGTTTAAGGTAATTCAAAAGGATTTTAAATTGGATAGTTATAAATTAGACAATGTCGCATCTATTTATATCGGCGAAAAGAAAGATGACCTCAAACCAAATGAAATCTTTGAGAAATTCAAAGGTGGTTCTGCTGATAGATGTATTATAGCCAAGTATTGTATTCAGGATTGTATTCTTGTAAATAAACTTCTTCATAAACTTAAAATTATTGAAAATAATATTGGTATGGGTAATGTTTGTTTAGTTCCTTTGAATTACTTATTTCGAAGAGGTCAAGGTATTAAAATCTTTTCATTGGTATCAAATGAATGTATGAAAAAGAATTATTTAATTCCTGCGCGTAAGAATGTTATTGTTGATGATGATACCGAAGGATATGAAGGTGCTATCGTTCTTGAACCAAAAGAAGCCATTTATTTAGACGAACCTATTGTCGTATTTGATTATGGTTCTTTATATCCATCTTCAATGATATGCAGGAATTTATCACATGACACGTTTATAATTGACAAATCTTATATGGATATTAAAGATGATAATATCGAAATCATTAAGGTTTCATATGATTTATATGAAGGAACAGGAGATAAGAAAACAAAAACAGGCGTTCAGGATTGTTATTATGCTACTTATAAGGATGGTAAAAAAGGAGTTATTCCTGATATCTTAGACATGCTTTTGACAGCAAGAAAAGATACCAGAAAGAAAATCGAATATGTATCAGTTACTCTTACAAATGGAGAAGTAAAAACAGGATTTCCAGAAGAATATGATGATTATATTAGTTTAACAGATGTTGATTTAAACAAAAAGACAAAGGTAATGAAAGCTGATATCAAAACAAAAACAAATACATATAGCAAATTTGAATGTGCTGTATTTGATGCCTTGCAAAACGCTTATAAGATTACTGCAAATTCTTTATATGGACAAATAGGAGCAAGAACTTCACCTATTTATTTAAAGGAAATTGCTGCATGTACTACTTCGACGGGAAGAGAAATGATTATGTTGGCAAAGAATTTCGTTGAAACTAATTATAATGCTGATGTTATTTATGGTGATACTGATTCAATTTTCTGCAAGTTCAAGCTTTTAAATGAAAATGGAGAACAGGTATTTGGAAAAGAAGCATTGCCTTATGCTATTAAGACGGGAATAGAGGTAGAAACAAAAATAAAAAAATATTTACCTTATCCGCAGAAGTTGAATTATGAGAAATCTATGTATCCATTTATCTTATTTAGCAAAAAAAGATATGTTGGGAATTTATATGAAAAGGATGTGAATAGTTATAAACAAAAATCGATGGGTATTGTTTTAAAAAGACGTGATAATGCAAATATCGTAAAACAAATTTATGGAGGTATTATTGATATCATTTTAAACCAACAAGACTTAGAAGGTTCTATTAAGTTCTTACGTGAAGAACTTAGAGATTTGGTAGAAGGAAAAACAGATATGAAAAGTTTAATCTTATCAAAGACATTAAGAGGTTATTATAAAGACCCGACAAAAATAGCCCATAAAGTATTGGCAGATAGAATTGCATTAAGAGACCCTGGAAATAAACCAGCAGTAAATGATAGAATTCAATATATTTATATTAAAAATAAGGAGGCAAAATTACAAGGAGATAAGATTGAAACACCAGAATTCATACATGAAAATAACTTAGAACCTGATTATCTTCATTATATAACAAATCAAATTATGAAACCTATTCTTCAATTATATGTATTATGTTTGGATGAGTTGAATGATTATAACGAGGAAAGTAATTACTGGGATACTATTGAAGAAGGATTGAAAATAAAAAAGATGTATGAAGATGATAAAAGAAGAAAAAATCGTATAGAAAACTTAAAATTACTCAAAGTAAAAGAATTATTGTTCGATGAATTCATAAATAAACTTAAAGAACCTGTTGTTAAAAAACCTCGAACTAAGAAGGAACCTAAGAAGGAACCTAAGAAGGAACCGAAGAAGGAACCAAAGAAGGAACAGGAAAATGAAAGGAAACCAGAGAAGGAACAAGTATATGTGGGAGATATTAGGATTATTGAAAGTAAGGCAAATAAGAGTATTTCATATAAGATGGTTATTAAAAAGGGTAAAGAGGATATATATGAAAAGAAGGATGAAAATATTACAAGTAAAACAAAGGAAGAGATATTAAAGGAATTATTAATAGAACTTCATGATAATTATAAAGGAAATGTGATAAAACTTAAAATTAATTATAAACAATTCACAAAATTTTATAATACCTTAAAGGCTAAATATGAGGAATTTTTAAAGGGTGATAATAATGCAAAATTGCATAAGGAAATAAGTAAAGATATTAAATTGCTTGAAACAAAAGATACAATTATAATAGAAGAATAAATATGGGTGGAGGTCATAGTGCTCCTGCATATATTCCTCAAAAAATATTATATAATCCAATTGTAATAAACAAAAGTTCTAATCCTTCTTCTTTTATTTATAAGGAAGGTTTTTATGGTTATAATAATGGAAAGGTTAAAAAAGAAGTTTTATTAGTATTATTGTTGCTGCTTTTTTTACTTTTGCTTTTTCCTTTAATTCCTAAAATGAAAAATATATAAGGATAACTATTTATATATATACAAAAAGGTTTTTATAATTAAATCGGGGACTGTAGCTCAACGGTTAGAGCGCTGCTCTTATGAAGCAGAAACCTGAGTTCAACTCTCAGCAGTCCTATTTTATTTTTGTTTATTACTTCAAAAAAAAGTAAAAAATACGTTCTATTTCTATTATTAATTTTTTATGTTATATTTAATAATAGAAATAACATAAATGCCTGTTCATACCGTTAATTCAATGGAAAAAGGAGAACTTTTAAATAAAACTTATAAAAATGGCAATTGTGTAGTTGTTTATTACTGGAATAGTTGTGGTCATTGTAAAACCTTAATGCCAGTTTTAAATCAGCTATTACAAAAAGAAAAACAACTTTTAAAAGAGGCAAATGTATTTAAAGTTGAATACGATGATTTCAATTATCTTCCCAGTTATTTAACTAATGTTTCAGCATTTCCTTATGTTGTTTCTTATCAAAATGGGGAAAAGATTAAAGAATTTGACGAACAACGAACTCCTGAAAATCTAAAAAGATTTATAGAAGAAGCTACGAGTATTATTAATGATAATGGTAGTGCTAGAAGTAGTACAAGTGTTTCTAAACGAGTTTTAAAGAGTTACAGTAGTAAAAAGAAAGATAAAGAAATATAAGGATTTTCTTTATAAATAAAAATAAACATGGATACAAATATAGATGATATCATTAATAACGTTGATATAGAACCTTCAAAGGAAGAATTAGATACTTTTAAAAACCTTGTTACGGAATGGTTTAAGATGGATGATATGATTAGAAAGCTTGTTATTGCCTTAAAGGAACGTAAAACCTTTCAACGTGCTTTAAATAACAAGATAGAAGAATTCATGTTTAAATATAAATATAATGATTTAAATACACAAAATGGAAGATTAAAGGCGTCTGTTAAAACAACCCATAAGCCTATAAATATAAAAGAAATAAGGAATATTATTGAAACAAATAAGAATTTAACAGGTGAAGAATTATTAAATAAGATTTTTAATAAGGATGACCGTCCAGTAATGACAAAAAAAGTAATTAAGAGAATACAACCTAAGGTTTCTTTATCATTGGAGATTTAAACTTAACTCGTCAAATCTATAATTAGTAGAATAATAAATATTTCTAAGGTTATATTTCCGAATAAAACAAGTGCAGTTCTTACAAGGTTTGGAATTTTTTAGACAATAATTAAACATGGGTGAAGCAATACGAACCACATAAATATCACATTCTTCCAGTAGTTTTTTATTATAGAAAACTTGACTTATAGCAGAAACCTCGGCATGTATGCTATAATTGTTATTCATATAGGAACAAATATAATTATAACCAGTTGCTATTATTTTATTTTTATAAACAATTACGGCTCCATGTTTTTGTTGCATTTGGGATTTTTCCGCAATTTTTGCACATTTATTTAAAAAGATTTCATGTTTATTTTTAATCATACGAGTATTACAAATATTTTCATCATAAATATCCGTATTTTCACTTTCGGTTTTGTCTTGCCTCCGTTTAGTAAGCATTCACTTCTGTTGAAATAAAAAAATAAATAAAATCATTTTTTATTTAAATTGGTTATATACATAAGATTTATAATTCCTTTTATGGAATAAATCTATAAATTTATTTCTTTTGAATTGTTTGATTGAAGCTAAGTGATTATGAAATACTTCTTCTTTTGAAGGCGGATTATTCAAACACCAATCAATAAGAACTTTTGTATCAATAATCTTGTTATATCTATATTTATATTCATAACTCATATACATAATACTTCTTGAAATAATTCCTTTGCTTTCATTTTCAGGTATAAATAACTTATATTTGTTTGAAATAAAATTATCGGTATTGAATAATCTTTTAAAATCATCTTGGACTGTCTTATTATGCAAATGAAAATCAGTGAATTTATAATTGGAACGCATGTTATTAATGGCATTATTACAAATATAAATATTATGAATATCATTAAAACTTTTTTTATTCATATAAGTTTTTGGAAATATATGTTCTAAGGTATATTTATTATTATTAATATGTACCTTATTGATGTTATAAATTTCAGGAACTTTTGGATAACACAACACTAATACTTGCAATAACTTCATATTATCGTATTTAAAGTTTTATTAATAAAAATCATTTTTTAATATTAAGAACAATGAAAACTCTTTTTTTTATTTTCATTTTAATTATCTATTTATTTCTTGTTGTTAATTCTATTATATGGTTAAAAAATACAAGTAATGAAAATATAAATGATATCATTTTAAAATCAATCATTTATATTAATTTTATTGTTGTTTGTATTTTACTTATTTATTTATCTATGTTCAATAAATAAATAATATTTATTCTTATTAGAATTAAGAATGGTTCGTAAATCCTCATCTTTTGATATTTCAACGCGTTTTTTAGTTATTATTGGTATATTAGCTTTTGCTATTATCGTCGGTACTATTGTTGGTAGTACTTATACCTCAAATGAAGGTTTTACAGGAACCATGGATAACAAAACCCTTGTTTATTTATACATGGAAAATTGCCGATTTTGCAAGGATTTTAATAATACTTGGGGTCAAATAGAAAATGAAGCAAAACAAACAAAGAAATTTAAAACTGTTAAATATGACTTAAATAAAACAGAAGAAGGAAAGAAAATAGCAACTGAAAATAACATCTCTTATGCACCTGCGTTATTATTACAAATGAACGATAAAACAATTGTTTATAACGAAAATACGAGAAATAAGGATGAAATAATATCTTGGGTAAATGGTAAATAATGTCTAATAGTAAAATTAATTTATATGAATTATATGAAATTAAAAAAAATCAAGATTTAAAACATAAAAATGTTTTTAATAACATATTAGATGTTTGCAATAAAAAAATAAAAAGAGTTGCTGAACACGGAGGAATGTCTTTATATTTCAAAGTTCCTCCTGTTATTATCGGTTATCCCTTGTATAATTATGATAGTTGCATGAGTTATATAATGGAACAAATAAGAAAATCAGGGTTGTTTGTTATGAGATTGGAAAATCCTAATAATCATTATATTTATATTTCTTGGAAAATAGAAGACTTATCACAAAAACATAAATCTAAATTACTATTATTAGAATAAGAATTTCTCGCATTTATATAATCATTAACCTCCTTAAATCCCTGCAAAAATAAATTATTCATTTCATCTTTTTCCAAATAAAGTTTAATACGGTCATTTGTAATATCTGGCGTAAATATACTCTTAATTGGACTTTCTTTTATTATAAGGGTATCTTCCAAACTTTCTATTTTATTTTTATACGAATGTTTATAAGTATTTATATAAAAAATTCGCATTATGTTCGTTATATAAGGCATGAAATTAATATCAGTGTCTTTTTCTATTTTTGTTATCTCATAATCACTATTCACATTCACTGCAACTCCTAAGATGTTATCCTTATGAACTCCCTTAAATACCTCATGAGGATAATTATCCGTTAAAAACCCATCAATATAATAATACCCATCTATAAAAATAGGTTTAGATAAAAAAGGAATACACATAGAAGCTGCGACAGCACTTATGATTGAAACATTAGGAGTATCATTCACATTAAAAATAACATTCATACCATCATTAATTCTCGTAGTACTTATAAACAAATTCACACCATTTTTCTTAGATAATTCTATAAATGTCATATCATCTTGTTCGTATTTTTCTTTAATGTATTCTTTTATTTTAAAAAAATAATTCATTGAAGATGTTACACCCAAATCATTTATAACGTTAAAAAACTTTGAAGGATTAATAGAATTAAAATCATTTTCTTTGCATGTTTCATAAATAAATTCTTCTAATATTTCTATGGGTATCTTTAATGCAAAAGCCATTGCAAAAAAAGCACCCATTGATGTTCCAGCAACATTATGAATATCCTTATCTAATTGATAACAATAGAGGTATCTTAAAATACCACATAAACAAAGCGTTCGCAATGCATTACCAGCAAAAACCAAATGTGTAATTTTTTTCATTAATATAAATATTTGTATCTTTCTTTAAGTCGCTTTAATTATAGCAAGTTTAGTGATTTGTTCTATGAGTATTATTATGATAATACCAAGGAATATAAATAAAAATAAGTTAAACATATTTACATCTATTTTAATATTCGTTGTTGTCGTGTTTTCATTTTCACTTTCTTTTTCCTTTTCTTTTTCATTTTTGCTTTTGTTATTATTATTAAACATCTCGCGTAATTCATTTAAGGATTTGTTTATTTTAGGTTCTTGTTGTTGTTTATTTGAATAAAAACCCAAATTAAGATACGTATCAAATTCATCATTTTCGTATTTGTAATTATTTTTATATGTGGGAGGATTTAAAGAAGTTTTTATTGCTTTCTCTGTTTCTTCTCTTACTGACTTATCCACAGGAGGGTTATAAACAATCGGTTCAGGTTGTTGTATAGTTTTTTTTGGTTTTTTTTGTGGTTTTTCGTTATCTTTATAAGAATATGCTTCATCTATATATGAAAATTGAACCATTTCTATTTCTATTCCTATAATTATTATTGAAAAGAAAAAAAATAATAATTATAGGAAATGATGATAATATTTAAATATATTATTCTTGGTATCTTATCAGCTTATTTGCTTGTTTATGGTTTAAGACCTTCTATTCCATATCCAGAAAGTATTTTAGATTTTTATGAAAATATTTGGTTATTATTATTATTAATGTTATTTAACGTATTTGTTTATTATTGGTATAGTAAAGCAGGTATTTTATTATCATTAGCAATAATAGCTTTAATCTTAGATATGATACAATTTGGTCATTAAAAAAAATAATGATATAAGAAATTTCTTTATTTATTTATTTAATGACAACTGATACTTGTAAAGAACTTTTATTAACATCGCTAACAAATTTTTATGATAAAAATGATGAATATAAATCAATACTCAAAAGTATTATTGATGGAAAACATTGTTTATCACTAAGGATGATTGATTGGTTAGTTACTATTTATGCTAAGAACAATAACATTATTTATTGGATATCTGAAAACACAAATGAGATTTATAATACCTTACCATTAATAACTTCAACTACGGATAAATATAAAAAAATAAATATTTATTTGGATTATAGGGCACAATTAAAATCTTTTAAAAAAATCAACTTTGACTCATTCCGCCGACACGATAGAATAACATTTATATTAAACAAAGATAATATTATAGAAACTACTATTGGACAATTGAATTTCTTTAAATGGGCGTTTAGTAATCGTATAATTACATATGCAATTGAAAATCAAAAGGTTATATATGAGAATATGTCAAAGATTTCATATAAAAAAATAAATAAAAAAAATCTTCTTAAACAAGATATCTTAAACGCAAAATGTTTTGTCTCTTTTAATTAAACGGAAGGGGCTGAACTTCCTATTTCAAAATTACGTTCCAAATCTCGGCAATTATCAATAGTTGATATCATCCATGGGCTAACGGCATATTGAGGATTGGGAACTTCTGAACGTAATTGTAAATTAGCGTTTTTCTTGCAAACTTGATTTAAACCGATATGATAACCAGCGGTTAATAATCCCTGGTCAACTATTTCAGCACTTCCAGTTGGATTAGTTTGAGACCATTTTAAATCAGTAGCATCCGCTGGAAGTAATTCCTTTGCGGTTAATTGGTCGCGTTTGTATCCACAGGTAATAGGGTCACGGCATGCTTCGGTTGGGCTGGTAGTAGAGAGATTAGTAAAACTTTCATTATTATCGTTATAGTTAGTATAACTTTCAAAAGAGTTATCAGCAGGAGCTATTTCACCTAAACCAGCATTAATCTTATTTACATCAGGTTTAGCAGATTGAACTTGGGGAGTATTGGTAGGAGGAGGAGGTGGAGAATTCGCATAAATATTATTGGTGAATAATTCGTTATAGTTATTATAATTATCATAAGCGGCAGGAGGACTTTCAAAACGTTCAAACTTATCTACTTGTTTAGATTTAGAATTGTAAGATAAGAGTAATAGGAGTATAAGTAATAATAATATGGCAATTGAAAATGAAATAACTACGGAGGAACTGGAACCCATTATAAATATCTTTCTATTATTTATATTTTAAAATAATATTTTTTAATTTTGCTATTTTATTTTCCCAATTTTTATAATTATTTTCTTTTTTTATTTCTTTATATAATTCTTTCGCGGTATTTAAAGAGTTTTTAAGTGTTTTTATTTGACTATCGACTTCTTCTTCAAATGTTATGATATCATATTCCCATAATTCTTCTATTTCTTCCTTATTCCAATCAATAGTATCATTTGATATATCTTCTATACTTATGTATTTCAATGCCCATTTATTTATGATATCAGTTTTATTGATATACATACCCAAAAATACGATATGGATATTTATAATACAATTTTTATTTTTTTTATTTTTATTTAAATAATCAATTAAATCCTCGGGTTCTTTCATCTCATTATTTAAATAAAAATCATAATTCACCTTATTACTTATGATGATAACCATTGAACCATCATTACAATAAGAATTTCTATATAACTCATCAATATAACTACTTTTGTTTTCTTCTTCATCGTCATCGTTATTATTATTAAACCAGTCATCGTAATTATCAATTAAGGTTTGTTTTGCGTCATTGTCAATTTCTTCGATAATACTTGTGTTACTTTGAGAAGGAATATTGCAATCAATAAAATAACCGATATTATCACTTATAAGTTGAAAATTCTTTATTTTTATTTCATTTAATTCTACTATTACTTTCTCTTTTGGGTATGAAATTAATTTTTTTCCTTTTTTCTGCGGAAAATTAAATAAATGTTTCATTCTTACTATTTATAAGAAAGGTATTCAAAATATTTAGAATGACGCAGAATAATAAACTTATAGAATTAATTATAAAATTCGTAAAAGAAGAAATTTTAAAATCCGATATTAGAACAGAAATAATTAAACCAATACTTATATATATCTTATATTACGTAATTCCTTTTTTAGTTTTATTTCTAATTTTGAATTTTTTGACAACTCTTGTTGCCGTATTTTTAGTTTTTTATATTCGCAAATAAATTTTTATTTCTTATTTATTTATAGAATAAGAATTTATACATATGAGTACTTCACCTGAATTAAAAGTCGGCGGCGGTTCATGCGCCTATGGAGATGCTACCTCAACTTCCTATATGTTATTAAAAGGCGGTGCTAAGAAGAAAGCCGTTGCTGCTAAGAAACCCGTTGCTGCTAAGAAACCTGCTGTTAAGAAACCCGTTGCTGCTAAGAAACCCGTAAGAAAAGGCGTAAGAAAAGGTGGTGAAGGTGAAACTGCTCCTCTTCCTGTTGCTATGGGAGGTGCTGGTTCCTGTGCATATGCCGATGCAAAGGGAGGAAAGAAGTCAAAGGGTGGTAATGCCGATGTTCTCGGTGATTTAACAAAAATGATGCCTTCAAATATTTCAGGTTTATTTAATCAAATGGGAGAAGCTGCTGCCCCTGCCCAAGCCCCCTCAGTTATGGGTGGAGGAAAGAAAGGCGGTTCTTTTGAAGTAGCCCCATTTGCCGCTGCTTTAACTTTACTTGCGGTACGTGCCGTAAATGACAAACAATTTACTGAAAAGGTAAAGAGTGTTGCCAGCCGATTAACTGGACAAGATGGCAAAAAGAAGCGTAAGAACAAACGTAAATCACAAAAGAAACCAGTTATGTAAATAAGAATTTAAGGGTTCTTAGTATTTCATGTTATTTTTATATTCATTTAAATAAATAATTGAATTTGATATGAGTTCTTCGTTTTGAATAGATGGATATTTGCTTTTATTTTTAATAATATACCAACCGCGAATATAGGTATTTTCATCGGTTTCAAATGGTTCTTTAATGATATTATAAATGTAATTATCATGGATAATAATAATACTTGTACTCATTTTTATTGATACTTAAATAAGAAATAATCATTTTTTTTATATAAAAGTGAGATTAAAAACAATAAAAGAAAATATTTTTATTTTTATAAATATGGATTTAAAGGATTTGGAAAATTTCTTAGAATTATCTGAATCAAATACAAAAATAATTTTAACATCTATTCTTGATAATAACATCAAAGTTGATAATAAAATTAAAGTGAGTGATAGCATTTATACCGATACAAAAATAAACGAATGGATTAATAAAAAAACGATAACTCGCGGTGGTTCTATTCTTATTGATAAAATCATTAGAAATCCTATTAATGACATAAAGAAATTAAAAGAACGTCAGAATGTTTATTTTGAACTTTTTAAATATCAATTACAAACTCTTAAAGATACCGAGAATGACCTTCTTTGGATAATGACATTAAAAAAGGAAATAGATGAAGATATGAGTATAAATCTCTTATTCCCTTCTACATTTCTTTTAAACAAATGCAATTATTATCGTTGTTTTCTTGATGTATTCCATTTGTATAAAATTGTATTAATGCCTTTAACATGTCTTTTATATCCTATTAGTATCATTTATACCCCCTATTATTATTTAAATAAATACATGAGATTAAATCTGAAAATTGGTCAATATTTAAAAATGATGTTAGAATTCTTAAAGTTAGTTTTAAAACCCAGTGGGAATATAAGAAAAGATTTAATTAAAATAGTCACCTTTCTCATTTATGTTGGTATTTACGTATATAGCATTTATCAAACTTTTCTTATTTCTTATATCATCTATAAAACACGTGAAAAGTTACTAATAAAAATAAAAGGTCTTGTTGATTTCATTAAAACTGCTTCTATTATCATTAAAAAAGCAGGTAATTTATGGAAACCTTTTTATTTATATGAAAATGATATTGATATTAATGAAAGTTTAAATTTTTTAAGTGGAATTAAATACGACATCTCAACCATATATAAACTTTGGAAAAATGATGAATATAAAGTTCATATCATAAATATGCTTAAAGTTATTTATACCATTGATGTTATAAATACCATTACTAAAATTAAAAAGAAAAATAAACATTGGTGTTTGCCTTCTTATCATCTTGAAAAACCAACTAAGATATGGAATATGAAAAATCCATTATTAAAAGAAGATACTCAGATTTCTAATCCTGTAAATCTTAAAAAGAATTTAATTATAACGGGTGTAAATGCGGGTGGTAAAACTACTTATGTTAAATCAATCGCTTCTAATATAATCCTATCTCAAACATTTGGAATTATGAATGCAATTAAAGCAGAAGTTCTTATTTATGACGCTATCCATTCTTTTATGAGAATAACGGATGAATTAGGTAGCAAATCTTATTTTGAAGCAGAAACCGATTGTTGTAATAAGATGATAAAAATAGCAGATGAACTAACAAAGGTAAATAAGAAAGGATTGTTTTTATTGGACGAACCTATGCATTCAACTCCGCCAATTGAAGGTATTTCAGTTGCTTTTTCTGTATGTGAATATTTAGGATTGCAAAAAGGGATAACAATAATAATAACAACTCATTTTCATGATTTAATGAAATTAGAGAATAAATATAAAGAAGATTTTATTAATTTGAGTGTTAGTGCGAAAAGGAAAGAAGGAAATGACGATGAATATGAATTTGATTATAAGATTAAAAAAGGAGGTTCGCGTCAAACCATTGCAATTGAATTACTTAAAAAACAAAAATTTAATAGTAGAATTATAAGTAGTGCGATAGAAATGAAAAACAAAATATGTAATCAAGATGTAAGAAATGATATTTAAAATGTTAAGTAATATGAATAGTGTTTTTAATCACATTTTTATGTTTTTTATATTACTCGTAGTTATTTATTTGATTTATAAGATATTTTTATTAGAAACCGAAGTGTTTTTATTAAACGAGAAAATGAATAAAATAGAATTAGATTTAAATAACGATGATACAACAATAAACACATGTAAAATAATGAATACGAATATGAATACGAATACCGTTAATTTAACTGAGGAAGATATGAAAGTAAGTGAATATATTATGAATGAAATATTTAATGAAGATGACAAAACCATAATTGAATTAGATATCGAAAAAGAAGAAGTTTTTGACCTTAAAAAAGAAGTTCCTAAAAAACCCTCATCTGAGAAGGAAATTCAAAAGGAACCTTTAAAAGAAGTTCAAAAGGAACCTGAGAGAGAACAACCAGATGAGACTGAATCAATAAGTTCAAATATAAATGTTATGAATAAAAAAAAATTACAAAAGTTAAATTTAGACAAACTTAAAGAGAAATGCGTGGAATTAGGATTATCAGTAGAAGGAACAAAAGCACAATTAATTGACAGACTTTTAGAAAATTAAAATAATCCTTATATAAATATAATTAAAGATATTTAAATTAAACAATTATGGAAAATAATGATTTAGGGTTTATAAAGATTTCTTTATATAAATTTCAAGAGATTTATATGAATGAAGAAAAAAAAGAAAGTTTAAATGAGAATTTAGAAAAGAAAGCAAATGAACTTATAAATACTTATAATTGTTTTGTTTCCAATTATGATGCGAAGAGCTTATGGGAGAAAAAGAAGTTAATAGCACAAAAGAAGAATATAAGACCTTATAACAATAATAGTCGTCAAAGACCGCGTGTAATTTTAATTGATTTCAATGATGAATCAAAATGCAAGAAGGAATTTACTTCTTATTTAAACAAATTAACGGATGTAAATAAAGAAGTTATTTATGTTAAAATTAAAAAATTCATATTAGAATTAGAAGAACCAGTTTTAAATTCATTATTTGATGTTATTATTAATTTTATTAAGATGTCTTCCAATAATATTTATATAGATGTCTTATATTTATTCAATGATAATTTCATTAAAGTAAATATAAGTAATTATTGTAAGTCATTTATAGATAATAAAGAATGGTTATCGGAAGAATTAAAAATAGAAAATAAGATTTTATTTCATAATAGCAATTATGATAAATACTGTAATTATATTAAAATTAAAAAGAATAGCATTTCTATTATTAAAGCATTAGTTATTATTCTAAATAAAGATGATAATAAAGACAATGATTTTATTATTATTTTATTGGATAATATTTATAAAGATATTCAATTTTATTTACAAGAAGAACAGTTAAATAACTATAAACATATATTAGAATTATTATTGGATGAGTTACTGCTGTTAATTGAATATTTACCTGATATGTCTATTATAAATCATTTAAAAATAGGAATTGAAAATAATAACCTTGATTATTCCACCAAATTTAAAATAATTAAAATATTAGAAAAATTTAATTTAATAGAATAATGAAGGATTTAAAAGAAGTTATTATTAAACATCTTTCTATTATAAGAGATTATGAAAAGATAAATGGAAATACATATAAATATCAAGCATATACAAATGTTCTAACGCAATTGTACAATTATAACAAACCTATTTATAATTATGATGATTTCATCGCGAATATAAAAGCTGGCGATAGAATTAATGCGAAAATAGAAGAACTTATTTTAACAGGGAAAATTACATATGAAGAAGAGAATATCACCAATAATAATGATTTTAACTTTCAACAACAATTAAAAGAAATTCACGGTATAGGTACTACAAAAATAAAAGAAATCATTAGTAATGGCATTAATAACTTAGAAGACTTATATAAAAATAAACATCTCTTAAATAAAAAACAACAAATAGGACTTTTTTATTATAATGACCTTAAAAAAAGAATTCCTTTGCGTGAATTCCTCTTACATAAAAAGAAATTAGAAAAAGATTTAAAGGGATTTATTTATGAATTTGTCGGTTCTTATCGTCGTAAAAGCGAAACAATGGGAGATATAGACCTTCTTATTATGAACCATAAAGATTTCAATTTAAACTCTTATATAAAAAAACTTAAACAAGAAGGTTATATAAAAGAAGTTTTATCTTTGGGAAAAATGAAATTTTCAGGAATTGTCAGATATGATGATAATAACAATTATCCATATAGACAATTAGATATTCTTATTTCACCCCCTGAGGAGTATTATTATGCTCTTATTCATTTTACTGGTTCTGGAAATTTTAATATAGGAATGAGAAATTTTATTAAGAGTAAATATGGTGTTTCATTAAGCGAACATGGAATAAGAGGAGAAATGAAAGATAAAAGAAAAGTTCCGAAAGAAATTAAAAATGAAAAAGAAATTTTTAATTTTTTTAATATCAAATATACGGAACCTAAAAATAGAAAAATATTTATATCATAAAAATAATATTTATTTATAAATAGAGAAAAAACGAAATGAACGATTTTGGTATTTCCTATATAACTAAGTTTATTTATTCTATTTTAACCATTGTGTTATTAATTTTTATTTATACTTATATTACAAGTCTTGAAGAAAAAGGATGTAAATGTGCCATGACTTCACAAACTTCATTTATAAAAGGATTTACCTTATTTGCCATCATCTATTTAATTTTTACTGGTTTTGTTTCTGACAAATACTTTTATGAAATGTTTGGTTCCAATGTTCTTGTTTTATATAAATACATCGATTTAATATTCATCATCGTTTTTATTTATTACTTATATGTGGTATTCCAATATACCCGATATCTCATAAATGAAAAATGCAAATGTTCCGAAGATATGCGTCGAGAAATAATTATGATAGGTTCATTAATAGAATTTGCTTTAATATTCATATTATTCTTATTAGGTATCATAACCATAACTATTTTTAGTGTCTTATTTAGCGTTGTTAAAGGTATAAATGAAGGCAGTGGAACTATTCATGATGTCATCAACAACCCTGTTGAATCAATGAAAAAAGTTCCTAAAAAAATAACTGATGAAATCAAAACTGTTAAAGGTTATGTCAAAAAAACAAGTCGCGAAATCGCTAAAATAGGCCGAAAACGTCGTTCTTAAATCCTTAAAGATTTAAAGTTTTTCTTTTTCCTTTTACTGATGTTTTAAGTAAATTAACATCAGTAGCATCCTCAATTATAGATGTTATCTCCTCATCACTTATTGATAATGTCTCTATGCGATTATCTTCATCAATATGAGTTGTGATTTTACTATGAACATTATTTATAATATTATTGATATCATTATCTGGATTTGTTTGTTGTTGTCTTCTACTTCCTCCTGTCATTGCCCCTCCCATTCCCATTTTTGTATTTGTATTTACGTTCATTTGAGGTCTTGGTGGTTCTTTTGTTAATCCTCCAAATAAATTACCAATCATTCCAAATAACCCTCCTCCGCCATTTCCATTTGAATTCCCATTTGAATTTCTTGATTGAGGTAATGGTAACGATTGTTGTTGATTATCGTTATTACTTAGGTTTTTATAAATGAATTGTTTTGCGGCTGCATTTTGAAATTGTTTCATCAATTCAGGATTTGCCTTTAATACCTCTTCTACGCCTGGAATACTACTTTCCTTAAACATCTTTGAAGTTAAATGAAACATAAATGCACTTCCTGTTAAACTTATGAATAAACGCAATTCAGGTGCCATTTTCTTTCCTTTTGCCTTATATTTATCATGTAACTCCTCAAAGATATCATCATAATCTGTAATGTTATCATGTATTTGTTCAGACCATCCTTCGAGTTTAATTGCAAATGGGTCATATCTGGTATTTAAATATTCAGTACCTGTAACAAATGCCATCAACATTTTCCTTTGAAAACGAATACTTGCATCAATATCCTTGTCTCTTATAATCCTTTCATATTCCTGTTTCATTTCTTGAAGACTTGAATTCATATTATAAGTATTTGGAATTTCATATCCCTTTTGTTCTAATCTCTTTAATTGATATAAAATTTCCCTTTTCTCATTTAATTCATTCTTATAATTATTCTGAATATTTAAACTTTTATTACTTCTTATATCATCATCTTCTCCTCCTTCTTCTTCTTCATCGTCTTCATCTTCTTCTTCCTCATCGTCATTGTCTTCCTCGTCATCGTCGTCGTCATCATCATCGTCGCTTTTATTAACCATTAATTTTTTTTGAAAATTATTTCTGGGTTTATTGGAAGTAGAATTAGAACTTGAATGACTTGAAGAAGAAATAGAAGACATAGAAGATAAGGAAGCAATCTCACTACTTATTTTATTTTTGTTAAATAAAAGGTCAGTTCCTGATAAATTTTTTTTGTCTGAATTATTAATTTCTAATAAATCATTCATATTATTTTTCTATATTAATTAAAATCCTATTTGTTTATATCAAATTTTTATAAATTATATAAAATGATAGATATTATAAATTATAAAGAATGATTATATCAATAATTACAGGAGGAACAGGTAGTGAGAATATACAAACCGCTTTATATAATATTAATAAAGATATTTCATTAAATTTAATAATTAATGGATATGATGATGGTAAATCGACAGGTATAATAAGAAAAATATTTAAAAATACATTGGGTATATCAGATTTCAGAAAAAATCAAATATTAGAATATAAATTAAGACACAAAAACAATAAAATTTATTATTTATTAAATCATAGATTTACAAATAATACTGATCCGTATAATTATATTATAAATTTAATTAATGATAATTGTATAGATAATAAAGAATTAAAAGATTTTTTAATTTCTAATACTAATTATTATTTTAAATTAATTAAAAATGTTGTATATGAAAATTTTAATTTTATGAATATTATATATTGTTCCTTATTACATAAAAATAATAATAATATGATAACTGTATGCAATATTATAAAAAAAATTTTAAATCTTAAAAATAATATATTTATAAATTCGAATGAAAATTTAATATTAAATGGAATTACTCAAAATAATAAAATATTATTAAATGAAGAAGCTATTGTAGATTTTGATGATGAAAATGATAAAATAATTGATGTTTTTTTTAATAAAAATAAAAGACCATTATTAGATAAAAAAACAGAAAAAATATTATTAAAATCAGATATTATAATTTGTTCATGTGGAACTCAATTTAGCAGTTTAATACCAACATATAAAACTATAAAATTTAAAGAAACTTTGGAAAAATCAAAAGCTAATAAATATTTAATTTTGAATTGTAGTTTTGATAATGATATTATTAATTATAATGGAGATGAACTATTAGATAAAATTAATGAATACATATCTTTAAAAGATTTTAATATTATTGTTTCAGATGATAATAATGAAGAATTAATACCAAAAAAATATATTTATAATATAATTAATATACCAAAATTAATTAAAAATAATAAACATGACGGACTATTATTATGGAAATATATATTTCAAGATTATTTTAAATCATATTATAATGATTTTTATATTTTTGATTATGATTATACTATATTTGACAAAAGTAATATGAATATATCATTAGAAAATATTAGATTATTAGAAAATATTAGTAACAATGCAATAATTGTTACTAATAATTGTATAAATAATTTACTACCTATTAAAAATATAACTATATATTCTAATTTTGGAAATGTTAAAAATAATGAAATAATAAATAGTAATTATTTATTGAATTATAATGATATAGAATTTATTAATAAAACAATTGATAGTAATAATTTTAAAATTGAAAATAGAAAAAATATATCTATTGCATTTAAATGTTCTGATAATAGTAGAGATATTATATATAATAAATTAAGTAATTCTTTTTATAATACATATTATAATGTTATTAAAACGGGTAAAACTACAATTGAAATATTAAAAAAAGGGTTACATAAACGAAATTGTTTTATTGAAAATAATTATTTGAATAAAAATTATACATACATTACAGATTGTAATGATATCAATTATGACAATAAAAATGATAATAATAAATATTTAGAAGTTTCTAATATTATTACTACTAACCTATTTTTAAATTCCATAATAATAAATAATAAATATGATTTTTGTATTATTGTAGGTGGAATTAATTCCAGAATGAATATTAATTTTCCTAAATGTCTTATTAATATTCATTCATTTGAATTTAATAATTATAATAATATTTTAATAAAAATAATAGAAAAGGTTTTACCATATGCAAATAATATTTTTATATGTTGTAATAATTATTATAAAAATAATTTTATAGAAGTTGAAAAAACGATAAAATACAATAATATTAAATTTTTATATTATAATTCTATTAATAATTCACATAATTATCCAAATGGAAACGGCGAAACAATTTATCAACTCTTAGAAAATGAAATATTGACAAAAAAAATATTTATTATTTGGGGCGATATATTAATATATAACAATAAAATATTTGAGGAAATGTATAATTTACAATATGATAATGATTTTTTAATTCCTACTATTTATGAAAGTAATCCTTATGCTTATTTAATTATCGATAAAAATAATAATGTTGAATATATTGAATATTTTAAAAATATACCAGTCGCTTTTGGTTATCATGATCAATGTATTTTCTTATGTTCTACTGATGTATTAAAAAATAATATAAAATCAATATTAAATTATAACTTTGAAAGCAATTTTTTGGATATTGTTAAATATATCAAAAATGTAAAATATTATATCACTAATTATTCTATTAAAACTTTTAATACAATTGATGAACTTAAAAAAATCATATAAAAAATATCTATAATAAATATCTATAATAAATAATGGATTTATACTATAAAAATTGTGTTTTTTATGATGAAAATAATAATATATTAAATGATAATTCTAGAAATGTCGAAGAAGGAACTCGATTTATAATTAACAAATATATTAAACCTGATTTTAAAGTATTAGAATTAGGTGCTAGATATGGAACAGTAAGTGTTTGTTTAGACTATTTATTACATGAACCTAAAAAACAATTATTATGTGTAGATCCAGACAGCACTATAAAAAATTGTTTGGAAAAAAATAAAAATATCAATAATTGTTCTTTTAATATTTTTAATGGTGCTATTTCTAAAAAAGATTTATATGTTTGTTATAATGGTTGTTGCTGGGAAACTAAAACATATACAACTCCTCCAATTGGTTTAAAATCTGAAAAAATTATTACATTATCTATTGAAGAAATACATAAATTATATGATATTAATTTTAATTGTTTAATAGCTGATTGTGAAGGATTTTTGTTAGAATTTATCAAAGAAAATGAAGATTTCTTTGATAAATTAATATGTGTTATCTATGAAGAAGATTGTACAATTAATCATCCCATTAATAATACTTATATTAATTATGATGAAATTGAAAATTTTTTAATCAATAAAGGTTTTAAATTAGATTATGTATATAAAGATAATATTGGTTTAAATAATAAAATATGGTTAAAAGTATAGATAATAATTATCATATTTTTATAGCATCTTGTTTTGAAGCGTTAAATATTCAAGTGCCAAGATTAATTGAAAATATAATTAAAACTAATATACCAACTGATTATGTACATTTTATAATTGGAGGTTGTCCAATTGAAAAAACATATCATGTTAATGGTATTGAAATAATTGAAGTTAAATATAGATGTTTCGAATTTACACCGCATATATTTATTGTAAATAATCCTGATTATTTTAATTTTGATTATGCATTTTTTACACATGATACTGTAATATTTGGTATTAATTTTTATGATATTATTAAAAAAGATATATCTTATTGTAAAAATAATAATTTTGATACAATGAAAATTAATACAAAAGTTCTATCCATGAATATTGGTATTTATTCAAAAAATATTATTTTAGAAAGTAAAGATACATTATTGTCCCTGACATTAAACTCCAATAATTATAATGATCTTTTTGAATTAAAATCTAAATTAACATCTTATGAAGATTTTATTCTTAAAAAAAATAGTTATATTAATGATGATAATTTTTCTGAATGTATTAATACTAATTTAATTGGTATTAACGGTGTAGTAAGTAATGGTATAATACATAATTATAAAAGAATTGATTTCATTAAATATCAAAGTAATGCAGGATCTATTCAATCAATTGATATTTGTAAAATTTAAATTATTTTTATTTATAACTACTATCTAGAAAAGTTATATTCATCACTTATTATAAGATATCGAATTTATTTTTTATTAATTCATATAGTTAAATTTTCTCTATTAGTAAAATGTTGAAATACCCATCCTGCTAGTCTATTTTGTTGTAATGGTAATTTTCTTTTTAATATCATTTCATTCATTGGAAAAAATCCAAACCATATGATATTTAAAGAATTATCTGATGAAATAATATGTTCATGATTTGTTTCATGTCTTCGCAATCTATAACCTCTATCTTTATCTGTCAATTTTGAAAAAAGTTTTTTATAATTATTATAAAATTAATTATTCAAATTAAAAGGTTTTATATCATCCAAATTAGTTTTAGGTTCTTGTTTATTTAAATTTTGTTGAATATTATACTCTAACTCCTCTAATCTTGTCTTGAATTTCTTATAAGTATTATTATTATTGTTATTAGAAGGGGTAGTGGAAGGAACAGTAGAAGGAACGGTGGAAGGGACAGTAGAAGGAACGGTGGAAGGAACAGAAGAAGAAATTGCGTTATGTAATCCAGAAAGATAATAATAAATATGTTTAAAATAATTTAGATATTCTTTTGATGGAATAACGGATTTATAATAAATGAAGTTATATAATTCCATATCGATTAATCCTTTTTTGTTTATGATAAGAGGAGTTGAACCTAATGTTATTTGAAAAGTATTTTTATTTTCATATTTATAAACTTGCTTATTTAACATGAATTTAATTTCTTTTTTTGAATAAATAAGACCTATAACAATAAACTCTCCTGATTTTATTATATTCTTATCTATGTTATTTGCGAGACCTGAATATATAACATCGCCTATTTGTATTATCACATCAAAATTTTTATTTTCATTCAATTGTAAATTTATATGAATAATAGAAATCTTATATTCATTACTATTGCCTATCATCTCAAATATGATATTATTTTTTTCAGTTATTTCTTTTATTTTTACTGCTAATAACATCGAAAATTCATATAACTCACTTGTATCTATGTTATTTGCAAAATTATAACATTTCGGACCCCTTAATTCAATTGAATTAATATCAGCACCATACGCACCCTTATTGTTAATACTATTCATATTCAAATTTATATTCTTATCAAATGTGAAATAACTATTTATATTTGTATTTGCATTCGTATCATCATTTTTATATTCACATTCAAACCATCTTCCTTGTGAATTAGATATCTGTTTTACATCAAAAAAAGTTGTTATACACATAAACTTATATTCCTTATATGGTATCATTTGATTGTTATTATCATCCTTATTGTTATTGTTATTATTCATAGAAGTAAATTTTTCAATGCTATTGTTATTATAGTTGTATTGGTAATAATTAGGAATTTTCAGTAAATTTTTAAAAGATTTTTTTTTATTATTTTCAATGTAAATATAATTAATAATTATTATAGTAATAAAAAAACCAATAAAAAATCCAAATATTTTAACTAATATCGTATTTATCATTTTTAATATTCCTTCTATTATTAAAACTGAAAAATTATATAAGAATTATAATATAATTATAAATAAAAATAAATGCCAGATAAAAGCGAAACTAATAGCATTTGCTCTGATGATGATACAAAAGAAGAACTTGAAGTAAAAGACAAAGAAGAAGAAGACGACGACGAAGTAGTTGAAGGAGAAGAAGAGGAAGAAGATGAGGAGGACGATGATGAAGATGACGACGAAGAAGACGAGGATGAAGATGATGATGAGGAATTTGACCCTGCTATTATTCAATATGAATTATTAAAGAATTTTCTTACAGATGAAGAAGGAGTAAATGTTGCAACTCATCTTGGAACTATTGCACATGAATTAAGAGAAATGAGAAAACTTATGAAAATAATTGCTAAGAAGTGATAATAATTAGGCGATGTTGTATTTGAATTTTGCATACATGTAATTATACATAGTTTCTTCTGCGGTTGCTACTGGCAATAACACATCTTTAAGAGCATAAAAAGATGGGTCGCCTCTTACGCGGTCACGTATAGTTTTAAGAGGATATTTATCTTCTAATTCGTAAATCATTTTTAGGTCATCTATAATAAGAATAATAGGTGATTTTATTTTTGTATATCCATCCTCAGAATAATAGCTATTAGGATAACTAAACACGGTTTCAATAGAACCATTGTTGGGAATTTCATATGAGTTTTTGGTATTTTCAGTAGCGATATCAAAATTGGGGAAAGGGATATAAGAACCTGAATATGAGGCGATTTTATCATAAGTATTTGGAGCAATTAGTTTTTTATTTTTATAAGAAGAAGCATTTTTAAGAGTTCCTTTTATTTCGATTGTATTATTAGTGTTATTTATATTTACATTTATATTCACATAATTATCATTAAAAGATGTTGTCATTATTTATATCTATTATTATTAAATATTAATATTAGCATTAAAAACCTTTTCCTGTTCCTAATCCATTTTCATTTACAAGTTTCTTATCACAACTTACACCATTACAATAAACCATATATTTACTATCTAATTCCTTATTTGTTTCATTTATTAATTCACCTGGATTACATGGAACACATGGAGAAAGATTTGCAAGTATTCTTTTATTTTCATCTTCAACAACCCTTTCGTAGTTTCTTTGTAAAAATAAACGCTGTTCATAACTGGAAACAGGCATGTTATTTTCCTTTAAAAGATTATTTATATAGGTATAATTATCACATCGAGGATTATAATTGGTGAAATAACGTCCATCAGACATTTTTATAGGACAAGTTTTACTATTATTATTCATTATCTATTTATAAACGGTATAAAAAAAAATTAAATTTCATCTTCATAACATAAATTATGGATGTATAAAGGTTCTGTTCTTCCTGGTCTTTGTGCTCTTCCAATTGCCTGTTGTTTATCAACATCCATAGAATGATAAATAATAACATCCGTTGCGTAATAGATATTAATACCACTTCCCGCATATTGGGTATTTAAGAGAATGATATTTAAATTTCCATTTTTAAAACGTTCAAGAGTATTCATCATCTGACTTGTATTTCCTTTAAGCATCTCATATTTCATATTATTTTCAATCATTTTACGACGTACGTTATCCCAATTATCACCTTTGCTAAATACAAGAAATTTTCCATCTGGTTTATTTTTGATGATATTAATGAAAGTATCTTCCTTACTTAAAACTTCTTCTATGTTATTATTCTTTTCATTTACAATAGCTATGAGTTTTTTATAACTCGGAATGTGATTTCTACAATAAGGACAATTATTATTTTTAAGTATCCATTTTAAAATACATTGGCCACAAAACATATGCGTACATTCAAGCATTACTGGATTTTGCAAAACATCCATACAAATAGAACAATTCTCCGTATTTAAAGATTTAATCCGTTCAGTTAAATCTTTAATCTTATTCTTTTGAACTTCAATAGAAACTTCAATGTTTTTAAGTTTTTCCTTTTTTTGTTCCGCATTAATATCAAGACTATTAATGTAATCTCTTTCAAGTTCTTTGTTTAACAACTCCCTTTTCAATTCCTTTGAAATAAGTTCAATGATATCACTTTCAGTTTCATTTTTACCTCCTAATTCCTTAATGGCTCCTGCAAAGTCATTTGCATTTATCTTCTCAATTATTTGTCTCGATAAGAACTTCTTCGCAATTATATAATCATTTCTTAATTTACATAAATAAGTCTTTTCAATAGGTTCTGGCAATAAAAAGCTTCTTTTTGCAAAATTAATATTATTCTTAACTAAGATTAGATTTATGTTTTTGTCTTGTAGTAAATCTTTCATTCCAATTGTATAAAGATTATTAGAGGTTCTTTTTAAGATGTCTGTATAAGTTGCCGATATTAACCATAAATAATGATAATTCAAATACTGAGGTATCTTATGGATTATATCATGGGCTTCATCAATCATTATCCTTTTCCAATTTTGAACTATGTTATAATTATCATAATTATAATGGTCATATAATTGTTTTAAAGTCGTATTTTTTATCAATACCACATCATAATTTTCAAAATATTCATTTACTTCCTTTAAATTAGAACCATCATAAATAGGAAGATTAGTTTTAATGAAATTTAAGTTGTTTATTGACAATAACCTTAATTTCGTATCGGTTAAAATAGTTTTCTCCCATTGAATATAAACGGGACCCTTAGGAACCACAATCAAAGTCGTATTTATAATCCCTAAATCTGTTTTTATTATTGAATTTTCATAACTAATATTAAGGTAATTATAGGTACGATAACTATTGTAATTCTTCATGAAATATGGATTAATATGAATATTACTGAGGTTGTTTCCTGCTATTATAGATAACGCTGTTAATGTTTTTCCACAACCAACTATATCACCTAAAATACCTACATTTGTAGCAACATTCACAATCTCATTAGCGATATTTGAATATTCCACAAGAGGATATTTATATTTGATACTTTTGTTATTTTCCATTTCAATTGCCTTATATAAAGCAGTTAATTGATGAGGTTTTAATTTTAATAAGATTTTATCAGGTTGAGATGAATGATAATTATCATCATTAAGCTCCATGTTATAAAGCTGTTGTGGAGATTGTATATCCATTTCTATTATTTATATTTGCTATTTTTTATATAAAATAATATTCATTTTTTATTATTATAGATGTTGATTAAGATTAAACCAATTTTAGTACAAGCTCTTTTATTAGGATTTGTTTCTACTACTAATTTTATTTTAGTTTATATATTCACTAATGAAATCATTAGTTATTTTTGGAGTTTTATTTCAATGTGGATTTTAGTAGATGACCTTAGTGTAAATCAAGAATTCATAAATCTAACGATTTTACATAAAGATTTAACACAGAAATATATAACCCTTGATAATGATTTTAAGTTAATGTTAAAACAAAAACATGAACAAACACAATCATTAACAAATGTAATAAGCGAAAATACATTTATTTTAAATGATATTAAAAAAATAATGTCTTCTTCTCCTTCTTTATGTTCTTCTTTAAATTCTAATTCTTCTTCTTGTCAAAATTCTCCTCCTAATAATAATAACCTAATCAGAAGACATTCCTTGCAAATAACACCAAAAAACAGATTTATGATATTAGACAATAAAAATAGTTGTATATGGTAAAAAACCATATAAGAATTTAAAAATACCTTTTAAATAGAAATATGAATGAAGAAACATTAACCACAACAAAACCTAAAAAAAAAGTAATTTTAGCAATTCCTGGTGATAATTTCTCATCTAAGTTTCTTATTGCTTGGACAAGTGCTCTGAATGTAATATGGGAAAAACAATTATATGACCTTATTGTAAGTCCAGGTGTAAGTTCTTTTGTTACATTTGCAAGAATGCAAACCTTAGGTTTAGATGTTCTAAGAGGTATTCAACAAAAACCCTTCAATAACTTAGACTTTGATGTATGGGTTTCTATTGATAGCGATGTTATATTTACACCAGAACAATTAATTGAACTAATTGAATCAACTGATATTCATCCAGTTGTAAGTGGTATGTATCGTATGTCTAATTTAACCCATTATGCTATTGTCAAAGAATGGAATACCGATTATTTCCTTAAAAATGGTTCATTTGAATTTTTAACTCCTGAGTATATTCAAAAATGGAAAGAAGAAACGGGATTAAAATACTTGCCCGTTAATTACACTGGTCTTGGATTTTTTGCAATGAAAAGGGATGTTTTAAGAAGAATGACTTATCCTTATTTCAATTCAGAACTTCAAGAAATTATAGGTGATGATGGTTTAATTTTAAGAGATATTTGTTCAGAAGATGTTGGTTTTTGTAAGAACATACAAAAATTAGGCGTTCCAATTGTAGTAAATACAGATATTAGGGTTGGTCATAATAAATTAATATCCATATAAAAATAAATAAATAAAAATGGATTATTATAAATATCTATTATTTTTATTATTAACTTTTATTGTTATCTTTTATTTCATCAAATATATTTTTTATATAGGTATTGGTTTTGTTATTGGGTTGTTATTTAGTTATTATTATCATTATTATTACAATGACCGCATAAATAAATAGTATTATCACTTATCTTATATAAATCCTCATAAGTATTATACATATGATTATGTAAATTTAATTTGGCTGCCATATCAACCAAACATAACAAATTATTCTCTTTTAAAAATAAATTCAATTCTTTTTTTATGTAAATCACTAATTCCTCAAATGATTTAAAATCATCTATATTAACAATCCTATTAAAACCCCAAAATAGTTCATCTGATATTTGAACTTTTTTTATCATTTATTTGTTTATCTTTTATAAAAACTTATCCTTAAATCTATACAAACATCCTTCTATAACCACCTGTTGTTTTGGTTGGTAAATTTATTTTTCTACTATACAAAGGCGATACAAACGTTTCAAAAAAAGACTTTGATTTAGATACCGATGGAGAAACCGATGCAGGTACAGAAGAAGAAAGGAAAGGAACTACGGAAGAAGGAACGGAAGCAGGAAC
>JACCEB011781618.1_pt1 | contig 59775 bp, 89 predicted proteins | sample 7454761 | NCBI WGS metagenome assembly JACCEB01 (sample SAMN15323454, study PRJNA562643) | freshwater metagenome | isolation source: river surface water | place: USA:Blue River Watershed | collected 2017-08-18
GGAGACAGAAGGGCCTCGGGCTCCCGGAAGTCAAGACCCGCGTTAAAAAGCAACCCGTTCTTCTGTTACCCGAAAAGTGCGAAATTGAAGACGACAGTGAAGACTCTGAAAATAATATTGATGAAGTATAAATGAGTTCGAGAAATAAAGCGCATAAAAACTTAAATCTAGACACAAAACGACATGAGCTTGAACTTGAAATTTTAAGAGCTTTAGGTCGAGCACGTATCGAAGGAAATGAAGAAAATACTGTTAGATACAGAAAGTCCGCAGAATTGGGACGAATTAAATTAGCAAATCCAAAAGATTTTCAACGAGCTTTAAATAAGGTTAAACGTGAACTAAAAGAGCAAAGAGCACGTGTTAAAGCTAGATATCCTTCGTTCTCAAACTATAATACCACTAAACCACGCTCAAACACTAATTACACAAGGTCTAGAACAACCAGACCGCCCCCAAACACTAGTTACACAAGGCCTAAAACCGCCAGACCACCCCCAAATTATAGTTACACAAGGCCTAGAACAGCCAGACAGCCCCCAAACAACCAAGGGTACAAGAATAACTTTGAAACTTTTAATAAAAATCTTCAAAACGCTCTCAACTATTTTGGTTATAACAGTTTAATTGGAAAGACAAAAAAGGAACTTAAACGAAAATACTATGATCTTGCTAAGAATGTACATCCCAACAAAGGTGGTACTAATGCTAATTTCCAGAAGCTTGGTAAATATTACGAAATTTTAACCGAACGTGTTCTCCAGTGAGTACACGATGTGTAGTGTGTGGTCCTCATTCTTGTGTTGTTCCCAAACTTGCCCGACTGTGGCTGAGTTTGGCGGGAGTGTGTTATTTACAAAAAGATAAATGGCCTGTTTCGGTGTCATCTTTATATGTTTGCGAAGTTGGACAATCATCTGTGCGATCGTCCTGTCCCTCGGAACCATATACTTGAGAACTTTTTCATCTGCGTTAACCTTTGATTCAACCACGACGGGCACTCTATCAGGGTACTTTCCAAGCAACTTTTCCATATTATTATATTATAGTATAATATTAAAATGAGTATTGCGCGACCAAGATTATTACCACCTATAAAATCAGAACGTTGTATCTCTATACAAATGCCGCAGACGACTGGGACATGCTGGTTTCATGCTTTAATAAATGGCTTTTTGTTATCTAAATATGGGAGACCTTATCTCGAAGAAACAATACGAGAATACGAAGAAAAATATGGAGCAATTCAAAATCTCAAAAGTGTTAACTTTTGTCCCATGAAAAATCATGAACGTTTTTCACATAAAGGTTTGTATTTTTCAATAATAAAAAAATTTTTACATTTTGGTATTAAAAACAAATACAATACATTACAAGGATTTTTTCCAAATCAGAAAAATATAGAAAATAGAGGTGGTCGTACTCAGATAATAGTGAAATATAACGAACTCAATAAATTATATAAAATGTTATTTGGTAAAGAATATTTAAAAGATTTTTTGATAACAGAGTATTCAATACGTAAATTTAACATGCAGAATAGAATTAGTGTTAAAATTAACACAGCTGTATTCAGTGATATACCTCATGTAAGAAAAGAAGGTGGTGATACTTATATATTGAGTCACGCACAGATTGGCGGGTATACAGATAGAGATGGTGGTCATGTGATTACTGGTTTTGTGTGTGATGATAATAAATATTATATATATAATTACGGACAAACATTCTTATTTGATTGGACTAAAAAGGATTCAGAAAAACAGTTACGTGTTTATTTCTCTAAAAATGTATTTACTGGGACTGATATAAACGACATGCTTATAATCATAACAGCAGTTTGGATAAAAAAACAATCAATAACAGATGAAAAAATTAACAAGTCGTTTAAAAATAAGGCAGAGGTTTTAAAATTGCGTAATAATTTGAGAAAATTAGAAAATTCTAAAAAAGATATTCTTGGCATGATATCTTATAATTATTTCAATAATAAAGGTACAATAGCCGTATTAAGAAAGAAGCTTGAAACAATTAATGTTCAAATGAAAAATATTAAAAACAGAATAGGTAATTCTAATATGTATATACCAAATGTTGGTAATTTAAGAAGGGCTGGCTTTTCACCTAAGAAGCAACTTCCGAGAACACCTAATAAAAAGAACATCAATGCGCCTCTTGCCAAACAAAACAATAGTTTTTATGGTAAAAATGTAAACCCAAATGAGGCCGAAGAGAGATTGAGAAGACTCAATAAAGCCAAAGAGAGATTGAAAAGACTCAGACAAACAACAACAAACAATAAAGCTTATAAAACAAACAAGACATCAAATGCGAGGGCCATAAATGCTTGGCGGTATAAAACTAATACGGCATATGGGGCAATAAGATCTCAGATTAGTAATAAATTAAAAAACAGCAGACACAAGATGAGATCACATAGAAACAAAGGACAAATATTTTCACACAACCCTATATTAGTTCTTAATAATAAAAACAAAATGTCTCCATCGACACCACCACCAACACCTCGCCCAAGGCGTTTAGAGCCCATAAACAACCTAAAATCAGAAAACTTGATGAAAATAAATCTTGGAAATATAAAAAAATTAAATGAAAAGCCAAGAACAAATAGACAAAAGCAACTAAATAATTTCTTTTCTCCAAAAATGATTGATGAAATGAAAAGAATTATGAGTATTAGAACTGGGTTTTTACCTTCAAGACCTTTTCATCTAGGTCTTTTAATTAAATGGCGTGAAAAAAATAAAAGTACCGTTTTAACGGAAAATAACATTAAAAATTATAACAAATTTAATAATTCAGTAAATTACTATAATAATAGAGGATCAGATTTTTACAATAAAAAACCGTTTACTAATTCTTTGAGAATTCAACCACTTAAAGTTCATATTTTAAGAGCTTTTAAAAATTACAATAGAAATACAAAAAGTTGGTATGTAAATCGTAGAACAAAGAAGTTTAATAAAAATATGCTAAATAAGGCTATTGATTTGATGAAAATTAAAAATTGATGTACGAAGGAGTCATAGGTTAGAATGATCCGGTCACTGTACACAAAAAAATTCAAAATGGCATTCAAAGGTCGTCTCATCGTTCCGTATCAACGTGAGGGTGTTGAATGGCTTTTGGGGCGCGAACTCGCAACAAAGGGACCCAGGGGTGGTTTTCTTTGCGATGAGATGGGTCTCGGTAAAACAATCCAGCTCATAGCAACCATGATAGGCAACCTCGTTCCCAGGACTCTTATCATTGTTCCTAAATCTATTGTGAATCAGTGGAAGGAAGAACTTGAAAAGTTTTCCCGTGGTATCAGTGTGGGTATTTTTGACGGTCCGGATCGAGCAAAAGACCCGAAAGAGCTCGAGATGTTTCGGGTCGTCATAGCACCCTATACAGTTATTGTAAACAAAGGTAAGAAGGAGGAACAAGGTCGAACGGTGCTTCATCAATTTTATTGGGATCGCATCATACTCGACGAGGGTCACGAGATACGCACATACTCTGCCAAGCGTCACAAGGCTGCCGCTCTTTTCAAGTCTGGTATAAGGTGGGTCGTATCTGGTACTCCCGTGTACAACTCTATGAAGGATTTTGTTTCGCTGTGTATGTTTCTGGGTCTCTCAAAGGCTCACGTTCAAGCTAAAACCCGAGAGATTCGGGAGACATTTGTGATTCGCAGGACGAAAGAAGATGTGGCTCGGTTTAATCAGCGTCTCGCGTTGCCCATGTGTGTTTTTGAAAACATCGAGATTGATATGTTTAGTGAAGAACAAAAACTATATCAATCTGTGTTTGAAAAGAACAAGGATCGCATAAAGAATCTCGTGAAACACTCTGAGAATATTGGGATGCATCACATGGAGATACTCGAGTGTCTTCTTCGTATCAGACAGGTTATGATTCACCCGCAGTTGTATCTGAATGGCATCGCAAACAAGAATGGGCACGAGCCGGATTTGTGGACGCACCCAACCAAGAAGATCAACATGCTCATGGAACTCATACAGGAGCACCCGTATGAAAAAACACTCATATTTTGTCAGTTTATTCAGGAGATGGACATCATAGAAGATCAGCTCATGGGTAAGTCTGTGTTTCGGATAGATGGTTCTGTGAGCAAGGAGGAACGCGTAGCCGAGATTGAAGGTTTCAAGAAGATTTACGGGGAGGCTTATTTTATCATTCAGATAAAAGCTGGTGGTCAGGGGTTGAATTTACAGGAGGCGACGAGGGTCTATATCATGGCCCCGAGTTGGAACCCAGCCACAGAACTACAGGCTATAGCCAGGAGTCACAGGACGGGTCAAACGGGTATGGTTTATGTGAAGAAGCTGATTTGTACAGGAGATGATTTGTACCCGAGCGTCGAGGAGTCTATCATGAACTTACAGGGGCACAAGTCCATCATATGCGCGGAAGTCCTCAACGACCCTAGAGTAATCACACAGATACCGACTAGAACTAGAAGTAGTATGAATCTATCAGATATCCTAAAAATTTTCCGTGTAAATGAGTAAATGGTTGTTGGATCTCGCGCTCAAGTTATGAACGGAACTGCTGACAAAACAGCAGGAGGCCTTGTGAAGAGTGACCTCAAGTATGAGGACGGTCGTATTATTAGCAAAGCTCAGCAGGCTGCGGCAAAAGCCAACCCGGCTCTCAAGATGTGGCGGGAGGCCGTGAAAAAGTCAGGCGGGCTTAAAGAGGGCAAGTTTGTTCCCATCAAGGGCAAGGTGCTCGAAAAGGCTCACAAGAAGTTTGCCCAGCTTCAGAGGAAGGCCAAGTAAAAACAAATACTGATAGATAGTAAATGGTTTTACCAGTGACTGTCAAGAAATGGAACTCATGTGTCGAGCAGGCCAAACAGAGGCATCATATAAAGACAACCTGGGGGTATCTCTCAGGAGCCGCGTTAAAAGATGCCCAGAAATGCTACTGCGCTGTATCATTCATCAAAAACAAGAAATGAAAAAAAATATTTTTATAGTGTATAAAAATGTCGAACACGTCTACGAACTTTCTGAACTCCAAGATGCGTCGTATCTTCGTCAGCGCCGCTGGTAAGTACTTTGCTAAATCCGATGATGGTAAGCGCACCTATAAGCCCAAGGCTGCCTACCGCAAGGTTGGTGCCGATGGATCCACTGTGAAGCTGAAGAAGTCCAACACCGTCCCGACTCCCATTCGCCCCGCCATGATTGCTGGTCGCAAGACCCGTAAGAACGCTGGTGGTATGCGCATGACCGAGGCCAAGGCGTTCCAGATGATCTTCCCAAGCAAGCCGGTCAAAAAGGCTCGCAAGGTGCGCTCAAACAAGGGCGTTGCCCGTGGACCTCGTGAGGGTGCTCTCCTCCGCAGGATGGCTGCCCACAGCAACCGCCTCGCCGCTGCTCGCAGACGCAGGGCCTCCAAGAAGGCTGCTGCCAGGTCCGTCGCCGCTCTCGCCAATTACAATCCCTTTTCCGCTCTTACCCGAATGGCCAAGAGGAAGTAAATTTATTCGCTGATAAATTGAAACCCCTTTAGCCTCTGAGGTTCAAACACCTTGAGTTGATGAAGTTTCCAAGTAATACCGAAACGCCTATTCATGAAATAAATACTGTTAAGCTCCACAATAGCCGCACCAGTCTGGCGCGAATAAAGTTTCTCCTCGACCTCCGAGGTAATGTCAACTTCATTCGAATCAAAAATCTTCGGCTTTATGAAACCGGCGTGATCGGTGTCAACCTTGACTCGGAGCTTTGGCTCTCGACCTTCCACGTGCTTGATGTTTGAATTGTACGCAGATGCGACCGCGTCACGAGACATGGCGCACCCGAAAATCTCCTCGCAATTCTTGTGAACGTGATCAATCACCGAATTGTCCAAATCTAAGAGGAAGCGGTAGAATTTCTGAATGTACCCACCATCTTCGTCCCAACCCTTGAGAGAAAAGTCAATATTCCACTTTTTCTGTCCGACATCAGGTGTGAATCCTGAAATACCAAAGGGCATATACAATCGAGGAATTTGAAAACGAGCCGGCTTACCATCCTTTGACAATACAATTTTGCGGCTCGCATACTCTCCAAAGTCAGGCTCATTGAATTCAGTAAACTTCATTCCTATTTCATATATATGGTGGATTCTTTTTTAAGCCGAACACATTTGACACGAAGGATCGAGTGTCACTTGGATCGGTCTCGCCTTGGCCTTGCTGCGAAGGTAATACATTCCAGTCTTGAGACCTTGCTCCCAGGCGTACATGTGCATCGATGAAAGCTTTGAAGCCGTGGGATTCTCTATGAAAAGATTTAAACTTTGACTCTGATCTATGAAACACCCTCGATCTCGTGCCATATCGATGAGAACCTTTTGTTTAATCTCCCACACCGTCTTGAAAAGATTTTTGACGGAATCGGGAATGCCAGGAATTTGCTGAATCGAACCACCCGCCTTGATCATCATATTCTTCATGTCCTTGGACCAGAGCCCCAACTCCTGAAGCCTCTTCACCAAGTGCTTGTTGACAACCACAAACTCTCCCGCGAGCGTCCTCCTCAAGTAAATATTCGTCGTGTACGGCTCGATACACTCGTTATTTCCCAGAATCTGCGAGGTGCTCGCAGTGGGCATCGGGGCCACGAGGAGGCTGTTTCTGAGTCCAAACTTTTTCACGAGTTTCTTGAGGGCGCCCCAATCATAGAGACCGCTAAACTTTGGGGACTCCCACATGTCAAACTGTAGGATGCCTTGACTCGCGGGGGATCCTTCAAACGTTTCGTAGGGTCCGTGAATCTTTGCGAGTTCGCAACTTTCTGTGACGGCCGCGTGGTATATGGTTTCGAATATGGCAATGTTCATATCGGCAGCCTCCTTGCTATCAAACGCGTACCCACACAGATTGAACGCGTCGGCGAGACCCTGGACGCCCAGGCCGATCGGTCGATGTCTCATGTTTGACTTTCGGGCTTCATCGACGGGGTAAAAGTTAACGTCAATGACTCGATTCAGGTTGTACGTGAGAGCCCTCGTCGCCTTGTGTAACAATTCATAATTGAATGTGGAATTTTCGACAAACTTGGGAAGCGCGAGGGACCCGAGATTACAGACAGCCGTTTCATCCCTATCGGTCCACTCGATGATTTCGGTACACAAGTTTGAACTCTTGATGGTGCCCAGATTTTTTTGATTCGACTTTTGATTACAGGCATCCTTGTAGAGCATGTAAGGCGTCCCGGTTTCCGTCTGTGACTTGAGGATAGCCATCCACACATCACTAGCTTGAACAACTTTATTCGCACGACCCTCATTCTCATACTGCGTGTACAAGCGATCAAACTCCTCGCCGTAGACGTCAGCGAGCCCCGGGGCCTTGCTTGGGCAAAACAGAGACCAATTCCCGCCACTCTTGACTCGCTTCATGAAGATATCCGGGATCCAAAGAGCCGTGAAGAGATCCCTGGTCCTGGCCTCTTCGTCACCCTGATTCAACCGAAGTTCGAGAAAGTCCATAATGTCCGCGTGCCACGGCTCGAGGTACACGGCAATCGAACCCTTTCGCTTCCCGGCTTGGTTCACGTATCTGGCCGTGGCGTTGAAGACCCTGAGCATCGGAATGATTCCGTCAGAGACTCCGTTCGTCCCCTTGATGACAGACTTGTTGGCCCTGACATTGTGAATGTGAAGACCAATTCCCCCGGCCCACTTGCTTATGTGCGCGCACTCTTTGAGGGTGTCGTAGATTCCGTCGAGGCTATCTTCTTTCATGGCGACTAGAAAACAGCTGCTCAACTGGGGTTTCTTGGTGCCCGCGTTGAAGAGGGTCGGAGTCGCGTGAATAAAGTATCCATCGGACATGTGGTAATACGTTTCGAGAACCTTTTCGATGTTGTCCCTGTGGACCCCGACAGCGACTCTCATGAACATGTACTGAGGCGTCTCGCCTTTCATGAGGTACCCCTTTTCGAGCGTCTTCAACCCAAAGTATCCAAATCTGTAATCGAGTGTGTGATTGATGGTGGAGTTTAACTCATCTTTGTTGAACACTATCGTCTCCCACACATCTTCGTCAATGATACCACTGTCGTAGAGACCCTTCATGGCGGCCGAAAACGTCTTGGCCGCAGTCTTTTTGATGTTGCTCGCCACAATACGAGTCGCGAGGGATTCATAATCGGAATCCTCCGTTATCATTCCAATAGCAATCTCAGCAGAAAGAGAGTCGATTTCTTGGGTTGAGATTCCATCGTGCATGGATGAAAACACTTTTTGGGCGACTTTTGTTGTGTCGATATTTTTTGAGAGACCCGTTGTGAGTTTTGATATTCTGGTGACAACGGCGTCAAACTTCATGGGCATCAAATCTCCGGATCTCTTAATAACCTTCATTTGTCTTCTAACATAGAGATTTTATCTTTTAAACGAACACGAAAAATCTTCCGATTTCACTGGCGTGGGTCCGACTGTCTCGGCGTATCTATCAGCCTGGAGAAATTTGGTATTCACAAAGAACGGCCCCCTTTGTCCAGGGGGTGTCACAGGAGCATACGATCCTATAAAGCAAGTCGGGGGCGAGCACATTGGTCTGTACTGGGGACACATTTCGGTCGGAAAGGCTTCATCAAAATCTGCAAACGCCACCATTTATTATAGTATCATACTTTTTTTTCCTGGTTTAGTATAATATGGAAACTCTTCGTCAATGCTCAACTCCTCTGAACACTTTGTATTTTTCTGATTACAATATAAACCTTTTACAGAGAGCCATTCGTCAGCAATACAAAATGAAATATGGGTTCTCCATAGACTATCAAAATAGTGGTGATCTTTTCACTATTATGAGGGTCGTGTTTATTAACAACGCCGGGGATCACTTTACAAACACGTGTGATCAAGTTCGAACCATGAATGAAATAGTCATCAAAACGGCCATCGGACAAATCAACACCGGCGTCAGTCAATACATGGACTATCTGAGGGACGCACAGGCTCCGTTGTTGCCCTTGGCTCAGCCAATTAATACGAGCACGTACGGTAAAAAGGTTGGGCTCTATCAACCAGCGGTTTAAGAGCAATATTTTGAGTATTTGCCGACACCACTCTTTTTTAAATCATCTAACATTTTTTGTTTAACGCTATTCGTTATATTCAAATAGTAATATGTCCAGTTGTTTCCAGCTTCTATCAATTTCCAGGCATCTGAAATGACGGCGTACTTGTGTACATCAGATCCAGTGAGAGTAGATGCGTCCACTGTATAAGAAGAAGTAATCTTTTTGGTATTTGGAATAATACCGAGCATAGTTGCCACGTGTTCCAACGCAGATGATTTCAACTCAGAACCTATTGTACTTAATTTTGTTGTATTAGAATCACTGATAAGTCCGAGAACTTGATCTGGAGTCTTTTTATTACTCGCCTTTTTGAAATTTTTAGAATCTTCAACTGCTGAAAGTGTCAGTGTTACAGGTGATGGTTTGTCGGCGGTGCTCGCAGAATCGTAATAGTACTCAGCATTTGTTCCCTGAACAGCTTTTATGAGTCTCTTGGAGTTGAACAGAGTTTGAATACTATCCAAATATGCTGAATATGTGTTGCTAGCACTCACACAAAAGGAAGATGAATTCGATGTGTTGAGAGTTGCGTACTTGCTCTTACACCATTTTTCATCATAGTAAGCCTCCGGATGAGGTCCCATGCCAGCTGTAGCATCATCGATAAACGACTGACACGATTCCTTGTCAGCCTTTGAAGAAGGGCACGAAGACTCTGAGATGTACCCGATGTTGCTGCAGTTTGATTCGCTCACGATGTTACTCACATTCGAAGAGCACAATAAAAGTTTGCCACCAAATGGCACGAAAGACACGACACCGAATCCGACAACCACAAGTAACAAGATTATTATGAGTATCACCTTGATGTCCATTTTTATAATACCAAAATAAAAAAAATAGGTTAAACATTTTGACCTCATATTCTGTAAGATGAATTTGAACGAGTACAGAGATGAAACCAGGATTATGTGTATCACAAAGGGTTGGGATCGGGCAAACATAAACACCGTTTGGCTTCTCCTGACTGAAGAAATAGGTGAGCTGGCTTCGGCCATTCGGCAACACACAAAAACATTCAAAAAAACCCAACTGAAAAAGGACAGGGGTGTCGACGTTCAAATGGAAATGGGCGACGTTTTTAGTTATTTGTTTCAATTGGCTTCCATGTTGGATGTGGACCTCGATGATATGTGGATAAAACACAAACTAAAAGTCGATCAAAAAAAATATAGTACAAAGATAAAATGTTAAGTGATAGTGACCTCATAGATCAAGTCAATCCATTCTTGAATAATATGCCCGGGACGTGGTCTGATCCTTATTACCCAGCCCCGTACATGAGAATGGAAGATCAGGATGAAGATAAAGAAGACGTGTCCCCGGCGTGCGAAATCGCAATGACAGCAGGAGACAGGCAAATCGACTGGTGTAAACCCGGGACCCCGAATTGCCCAATGTCGAGAGAACTCGAGCCGACCCAGAGAGCAGACCCGGATATATCGTATACCGAAAGAGGCGACGTCCCGTTCGGTGTAGATTTTGGTGTCTCTCCCAAAAAAATGGATACTCAGTTTTTTATGAACTTGATTGTTTTACTCATCTTCATCATACTTCTCATTAAATTAACTGAACGACTCTAGAGTATTTATCGAGGCGTTTTAAATTTTCACAATTCGAGATAATATCATGACTGACCGTGTCTGCTATGTGTTTTAACAACTTCATTTGCCACGCGCAGTAGGTGTTGATTTCTGGCGGCTCAAAAGTCGGGTCAAGAATTCGAATCGCATTCATGAGCCTCAAGAGTTTTCTGGGACTCCTCTTCGAAACACTGTTGAGCGAAAGCGTCGCAATCTTTCGATGAACTTCCAGATTTTTAAAAACCATTGAATTCAAAAAATCAACGTACCGAACCGAGCTCGCTTCCCCGAAATCGAGTTTGTTCCAGTCTCCTTCTGGGAATGTGTAAATCCAATCCTTGTGCGTCTTCCACCCGCTCCCGTGAACGTACTTGGTGTATTCAATTTCCACTACATCATTTTCAGAGTTGACATCATATGAATACGAAGCTTTTGTTATAAACGCCATTTAATAAAACGAGGTTTTAACCTTTAACTAAATATGTGTATTTTATAGTCATAGGTAAGAGAGACGCTTCTTTATAAACAAAGTGTGAGAATGTATTCGTCTATAGCAGACAAGACTTTTCGTTATATTCTCACTCTCAACAAGTTTCGAAACTCTATACCAGAGGAAGATCGACCTTCATGGATAAAAATCACAACCATCACGATGGTTTCAATGTCCGAAGTCAAGATTGATATTCATAAACTTCGTGATATTTTTACAAAACTTGGGAGCATCAAAATAAAAATGAAAAATGGAAAGAGTGAAGGGTTTGAATGGAAACTCAAGCCAACAACTTTTTATAATCAGATTACACTCGGGTACGTGGATCAATATAGCACCAAGTCTATCAAGGTTTTCCCTAATGGGAGCATTCAAGTTGCCGGATGTTCAGACTTGTTTGATTGTATGAGAATCATCAGTCAATTGGCCTTTTTATTCAAGGAACTTCTTGGAAAGGATGTAGCGGTCCCGATTGATAGTTATCGGGTCGTCATGATTAACACAAACTTTAGTTTAAACTATAATATAAATCTCATGAGGGTCGCCGAACACTTTTCAAAGCACGGCATTTTTAATGTTTCGTTTGAACCAGACAAGTACTCGGCGGTCAAGATTAAGTTTAAACCGGCCAGTGACATGAAGGAGGTGACTGTGAGTGTTTTTAGCACAGGAAAGATTATAGTGACAGGAGCCGAAACTCTCAAGGAAATAGTCTACTCGTACAACATCATTAATCGTCACATTAATAGTAAGCCGGGGCTGAAGGTTTCGAAAACAACCGAGACTGATGTTTTCGAAACATTTTTGGGTTACAAGTTTGTGGATTGGGTTCCCGTGTTGGAGAAAAAGGGGTTCGAGCCTTGGTTGTTTAACAGGACAAATGAGTCTATACTTTTTTAGTTTTATATAGTAAATGTCAGCAGCTGTAGTTATACTTGTAATTATTGTTATCCTTTTGTGTGTCCTCCTCGGAATGATCAAGTTCACCAAGCTTGGTCAGAAATGGTTTTGTCCCGCACCCCCCGTAGCAACCGCACCGACCCCAGATAAAAAAGAATAGTATAAAGTAAATGGACGGTGTTGGAATTTTGTTCTTGATACTCACTTTACTTTTAATAGGTCTTCTCGTTTTCATAAAGTTTAGTAAAACCGGTCAGTCGTTTGTGTGTCCGCAGTGTCCCACTTGTCCATCAGGTCAACGCATAGGAATAAAATACAACTCAACTGATGACAAGATTGTAAACGGTTTGATCACTAATATTAATACTACATTCGATTCATTACAGAAGAAGTACGCCACATGCGATTCGCTCGCACCGTACTTTAAAGACGACAGTATTCCAGCAGCCGGAACAAAGTGTGAAGATTACAGAAAAAAAGTAGAAGCGGCCGCGATTCCAACTGGACAAGATGACATTGACAAGTCTCAAAAATCATTTGTAGATTCTTTCATGAAGGATGTGTGTTTACCAGATGGCACGGTAGATCACGATAAGTTGGCGGCCTCTTCAAAGATTCTACAGAAAACTTTTTGTGTGTAAACAAAAAGAATGGAAAAATATCACGTTGCTACATGGGCCCTCGTCGTCTTACTCATCTTGTTTTCTCTTCATATGGTTGAGATGTACCTAGTCCGCCCTAGACCCCTTGTCGAAGACACCGTTTCTTCAAATGTCCAAGACACAATCACAGGCGATAAAAAATACGTATATATGTAAATGCACACAGTTATAGTTCTTCTTCTGGTCCTTCTTTTGATTTGGTTCATGTTCCCGAGACAAGCCAAGAGTGTGAAACTCACGGTGTTGCCAGGAGCCGAGCCGTATAAAAATGAACCAAGCAAAATTCAGTTTACAAACGCCGAATTTAAATTCTACAAGTAAAGTAAAATGTCTCAACGCATGGGTATGGCCGATGGTAGATGCTTTACGATCAACACTTCTTCTCAGTTGCTCAATGATTACGTGATGCAGAAGAATGGAATATCTTACGAGGATAACTATGCGTACCGCCAACTCCTTCAGAAGAAGGGTCCGGAGCTGCTCTCGAACGACACCCAGGTTTCAGGGTGTAATATTTGCCACAAACCCCTACTTCAAGTTCCGAACATTTACTAATTGTGCGAATATACCATTATAAAAAAAGTATACGATTAAAATAACATGTCATTTTGTAAGTCGGTAACGAAACAAGGTAAACCGTGTAAGAATGGTTTAAATTGTCACCTTCATTGTAATGAAACCGAAACATGTTCTATATGTTTGAACCCAGCACGAAAAACTCGTGGTGTCAAAGATTTACGATGTGGTCACAGGTTTCATAAGAAATGTATCAATGAATGGTCCGCAAAGGGAGGTGGTACATGTCCTATGTGTCGTAAACCCATAGATGAATCAAAGTTCAAAGTTTCGATAACGATCGAAAACACAGAAGAAGGCGTCACAAACACGTGGCCTCTTCCAACCTTTTCTGTTTCAGCTTTGCTCGGGGGTCTGGGCATAGATGAGTTTAACTTCGGAATGACCGAAATACTAATGAATATAGAAACAGATGATGACATGGAAGCTTTTTTGAGGGATCTAGGCGTACGTGTTTCCGACCTTGACACCCTTATTCTTAACACAGAATGAACCGCCGTATATCTTGTAGTTTAGGAACCCATAGTTTTTGTCGGCCGTTCTCGCGTCTCGAATGGGCTTACCCTTGGCGTCCACCAAGAGCGGACCACCTCCGTACCCCTGTTTGTGACTAAAACAGTCCGCCTTGAACTGAATCTTCCTATTGACTACGAGAGGCCCGGCGTCTTTCACCCTCGACACAGGGACCGCAAAGAAGCGAGCAATCTTGGCGTAGGTGTCTCCGGGTTGAACGCGATAACGCACCTCGCTGTGCTGTTTATAAAAGTGAAAATCGCCAAAAGACTTTCCGTCCATTGCCACAAACATCATCATTTTGTAAAACCCGGGTCTACACTTGGTACAGGCACCAGTCGAATAAATCTTACCGGGGTTATCCAAAAGTATTCGCTTCTTCAGACCAGCCGGGGTGTAATACGGTGGGAGTTTCGAGTTGTTCTTCTTAGTCGTGTTTCCGGGTGTGCTTTTTTGAATTCTGTACAAGTCAAAGTCATTTACGGCGTACGCATAACAGTTGTTTGAGTTTTTACCCAGGGATTTCCAGGGTTGATCGTCAAATATAATTTCAGACCCATTCGTGGGTGGGTATTTTTTCCTCTTCTGAACCGCACTCCTTTTCATTTAATAGTATGAAATAAAAATCTTTTCATAGTATAAAATGTTCAAAGATATCCTCTCAAGCAAGAGTACCTCAGAAGCGATTTACAACGTCGGTGTGTTGCTCCTCATCATCATCATTAGTGCTTTCATTCTCAGGTGGCTGTGGAACAAGGTTCTCGTGCCCCACGTGACTGTTTTCAGGCCGGTTGAGACGCTCCTTGACGCATTTTTGTTGTCAATTGCCATTTCTGTCATCAGGGGATCTTAAAAATCTTCTTTGAACCCAGTTGACCTTGTACCAGAAGGGCTTACCAGAGTAGGAAACCCTTCGGTGCCCTTACAATCCTCCTTGTCACAATCAACGAAAGTATACGGAATCTGTTTCGATTTCATAACCTCGAGTTGTTTACGAGTCCACCCACAGCCGTTGGTCCCATAAACAGTCCACTCGCCACCACCAGAGCTTTTCGAGGGAGCCAGAACCATGTTCAATAAAAATAAGATGACAAGCACGAGAATGCCGTAACCAATTATGTGTCCGTTTAACTTCATTTACTTGGTACACACATTATTTTTTTGCGTAATACGCCGGCGGGGGCTCTCCGCGGGCTTTCATGTCCTTGATCTGCTTGTAGGCTTTTGAACTAGCCGCGTCCATCCTATTTTGGTACTCGCCGTTCTTTGGCATGGAGTTGTATATTTCCTCTGTGAGCTTCTTCTGATACAATTGCCACAACTTGGCGTCCGAGAGACCAGGGACCGGTGCTGGCTTCGGGGCTTCTTTGGGCTTTTCAACAATGACATTTTGAGAGGCTAAAAAGTTTTTAATCTTGGCGGCTTCGATGGATGGAGCGGGAGCCGGTGCCGGTGCGGGGGCCGGAGCCGGCTTCTTGACCGGAGAAGGAACTTTTGTTTTCAACTTGTTAATCATATTTTGTTTGATGACGATCCCATGAGATTGAATGAGTTCGCACAGAGTCTGGCGATCTCGTTTGCTTGCTGGGGGTAACTGATGACCCAAACTCTTGAGGAGATCAATCATTTCCTGGGTCGTCAGCTTTTGAGCCCCGAACCCGGTCGAAGGTTGGGCCTTTTTGCCGCAGTCATACGGAGCAATCTTCTTAGGCGGACTGGGCGTCTTGGCTTTGACCCTGGTCGGACTCAGATGCTTTGGTTTCGGGGGGCTCTTCGCACTCGGTAAAATCATCTTCGCGATGTTGACTGGCGAGTTCATGTTCACAGAGTTTGTAAAGTTTGTGCGAACCTTTTGAAATTCTTTAAAATACGGGTGAAACAACATTTTTGAAAAGGATGGAAAGTCTGAGTGGGGCATTCCATATCGAAGTCGGCTGTTGAGTATGTGAGGACTCGTCGAACCGAAATACTTTGGTGGGATGATGCTTGTTAAAAACCCCACGGCTTCCAAAAAGTTTGGAAACTTGACAAGTTCAATATAAAGAGCATTCAGGAAAAAGTGAGCGTCATACATCTTGTTGCTATCCGGGGCTATCCCAAAGTCGTAGGCGTACTGCTTAGAGACCACCTTGGGGTTCGGAAATCCAACCATGTTCGCGAACCCGTAATCGTTTATGACCGCGCGGAGACCGATGTTCGGCACAAAAAATGTATTGTATTTGACTGAACCGGTCTTTTTAAAGTTGAGATCCAGTAACACATTCTTGAGGTGAAGGTCATTATGTTTAAAGGATGGAATCTTCTTTTGAATAGCCATGAGAGTCGCGAGGATTTGAAAGATGATGGTTTTAATGTGAATGGGTTTGATGATGGAATGATACTTGGTGATGGCCGTGAGAAGATCGCCGCCATTTGCGTACTCCTGGTACAACATCTGTTCCCTCGGGCAGTTTGATAACATATAAGGGACCGTCACATGGATGCTTAACTTAAAGACCCGCATCATAATGTCATACTCTAGTTTAAGTCCCTCTTTCGCGGCTTTTATGACAACCATTTTTTTACACTCATTATCTATACAACCCACAAACGCTATGCCCTCGGCACCCTTTCCCAACACGGCTATGTTTTTTCTATTTGTTATTTTTTTGTCTTTTCTTTGTCTAAGTTCCAACACATCATCTTTTGATACTATTATGTCAACAAGGTGAAACCCGCCCATACGTTGGTTATTCATGAGCGCGTGCATCACCTTGTACGGTTCACACGCGTGATTTTTTAGAAAAACTATTAGATTTTTACCAATGTTCATTATTATCTACAGTACATTTTTATTCATCAACCTCGATTTCCTCCTCCTCGTACTCCTCCTCGTCAGCCGGGGCTTCCGTCGTCTCTACGTCTTGAAACGCAAAGCTTGGGAGCTTCTTGGAAGGCTCGAGTAGCACCTGCTGAAGTCGCGCACTGATACCAAACTTGTTGTCAATGAACCAAATCTGATTAATGTCGACGATACACATAACCTTCTGACCCTTTTCGATGCTCGTCATGGGGACCGACTGTCGACTGGTATTGTAAGCCTCTGGTATGAAGTCTCCGGTCTTGCTATCAACAAGCACCTTGAGCTTCATAGTCGAAGGGTACTCGTCCTTTCCAGGGCGCACGAGGGGCTTGTAGAGCGCCTCCTTGATAACCGCCTCGTTGTACTTTTTACCGAGCCACTCTTGGGAATTTGCCGCAACCATCTTGATCACGGCGTCATCAAACTTCATGAAGGTTTCTTGGAGCTTGAGCATAGACTCGTCATTCTTATCGAACGAGAGATCTAAGGAATAAGAGGTCTTCTTGGTGATCTCGTCTGTGAAAGTGCTGAGTCCAAAGGGGGCGCGCATATAGGGCAACTGAAGGTACAACTTGCGGTTTCCAGCACCATTGAGATAGACGGCCTTACCGCCATTCTTGTTCTTGCGGAGCTTGGAGAAGGTAACAGAGGAGGCGTCGAACGTAGAGGCTTTCTGAACTTGGAGTGCCATTTCTGCTTCTTTTCTTACATATGGCTCTTGGACTTTAAGTAATTTTTTTCTAGTGATATAGTAAAATGGGTCTTTTCAAAGATTGTGGCTGTGGGTGTGGTGGCGCTGAGCAAAAGAAAAAGTTTATGACATCTCTGTTGTCAGCCTTTTTGTTCTTTATAGTGGCGAACCCTGAGACTTTTATCCTCGTCAGGAGAGTGTTTGGAACTTGGGTTGCGAGCGCGACCGGGTACCCGACTATTTTTGGTTTAATACTCCACGCATTCGTTTTCATGCTGATTGTGTGGGGTCTTATGAACTTAAAGCGCGAGAATGCTGATGGCGTTCCCCCGCCAGAGCCCGTTCCAGAGGGCGAAGCTAAGAAGGATGGCATGTTGCCCCCTGCCCCAGAAGTTGATCAACCGGTCGCGGATCTCGCGTCCTCGGCCCCCGTCGAGAGTCTTCTGCCCCCGACGAAACCGGAGCCGACCGTCACACAGGGAACCATGAGCAAGGTGAGCAATATGCTCGGGGGTCACGACATTAACAGCTCTGAGATGGCCCCGGCTCCTCCTTTATATGGGGGCAACTGGAGGCAGTGCTCATGCGGCGACGGGACTCAGGTTATGATTCTAAAATAAATACCAGGTACTATTAAATGGACTCGGCTTTTTTAGCCATCATATCCGTTTTGCTCTTTTTTATCGTGGCTCTGACAGTGTATTTTCTGTGGCCCTGGAAAGCTTCGACGCCGAGTCGCAATGTTGACACAATTCCAAAAAATAAAAATTGTTCCATATCTGGAGAAGTGATTGACTATAGTGGATCAACCTCAAAAGATTCAAGCACGCTGTGTACCCAATGTATAAAGTACCTCACGAAAACGTCCGAAGGTTGCTTTCCGATGCACTACGACGGAGATTCTAAATGCGCGAAATACGGAGACCCGGAACCGTGCCCGACTAAAAGTCTTCGTTAAATGTGATGGCCCCCACCGTGTCTCCAAACTTTCCATAATCCCCGACTCTCTTTTCAAAAAAGTTGGTCTTTCCATCCAATGAAATGTTCTCCATGAAATCGAATGGGTTCTGAGCATTCCATAGTATAGGAGCACCGACTTGTTTTAGGAGACGATCCGCGACGTACTCAATGTACTGAGACATCTTTTCCGCATCCATTCCTATGAGTTTACAAGGCAACGCATCGAGAATAAACTCCTTTTCGAGTTCCACCGCACTCTTGATGATTGTGTGAATGGTTTCGTGAGAGGGTTTGAAGACCAGCAGAGAAAGGAGTTCGACTGCGAATTCGAGGTGAAGCCCCTCGTCGCGACTTATGAGCTCGTTGCTGAAAGACAGACCAGGGAGCAGACCCCTCTTCTTGAGCCAAAAGATTGCGCAAAAGCTCCCGGAGAAGAAGATTCCCTCGACGCACGCAAAGGCGAAAAGTCTCTCGGCAAAGTGTTTCGAGGGATCGAACCACCTCATGGCCCACTCAGCCTTTTTCTTCACGCAGGGCATGGTTTCAATCGCGCGAAAAGACTTGTCCTTTTCTTGGGGATCCTTGATGTACTTTTCTATGAGCAAACTGTACGTCTCACCGTGAACCATCTCATTGTGCTCTTGAAACGCGTAAAAGGATCGAGCCTCGGCAATCTGAACTTCCTTCGCAAAATTGATGCTAATGTTCTCAAACACAATTCCATCCGAGGACGCAAAGAATGCGAGGATACATTTTATAAAGTGTTTTTCATTTTCAGAAAGAGACTCCCAGTGTTCGGTGTCTTTGCTCAAGTCAATCTCCTCGGCGGTCCAGTTTGACATTTGCCCCTTTTTATAGAGTTGCCACAAAGAGTGGTACTGAAGAGGAAACACCGTGAAACGATTGGTGTTTGGCTTGAGTATCGGGTCCTCCAAAACTTCTTCGAGGTTAAAGTACCCACCGATGAGAGTGTCCCCTATGAAAATCTGGGGGTACATCCGAGACTTGGTTCGTTCATACAATTCTTCTTTAGTGACCAACTGCTTATCAAAAGATATACCTCGAGCGGTGAAAAGTTCGGCAGCCTTGTCACAGTACACACATCCATCTTTTGATAAAATAAGACCCTTCATTTATAATAATAAAGTTTATTTTTTTATCTCGTCATATTTCATACAATGTTACTCATAAAAGTGTTACATTACATGGTGTACTTGATACCGATGCTGTACGTCTTGTTGTCAAAGTCGACGAGTTACTATGATCTCATACTCGCGGGATACATATTCATAACAATTCACTGGGCCGTTTTAAAGGGTGAGTGTATCCTCAATTACCTCGAAAAAAAGATGAAGAATTGCGATTATAAACTCGGGGACAAACCCGACGAAGACACTTTGAATCCCATCATGCTCATCATAGGAGGTTTATCAATAGCTACGATTTTATACATTTCAAAAAAGATGAAGTTGAATGTCCCGCTCGTGGCGTTCATCATAATTATTCCGAGATTGATTATTTTGTTCAAACTTGACGACCCCTTGAAAATCCGAGAACTCGTCGCGCCTCTTTTGGGAATGTACGTACTCAAAGACAATCAATACTTTATACCGGGACTTTTGGGTATTTTAATAGGCTCGTGTATAGTCAAGTATAAAGATCAAAATTCGTGTATCGAACCGTCATACGTAAGAGGGACTACTAGTGAGTCCACGTAAAAATGGAGGAGTTTGAAGACATTTGGAAAGAGTTTGATGCGTTTCGAAATGTTGATCAAGTTCAAGAACTCGAAACTGAACCAAAAGTTTATTTATTTCGTGAGTACATGTGTCAATGCGGTGGTATCAAAAATCTAAATCAAGAAAATATGCCAACCTGTTCGGAATGTGGACGGGTCGACAAGATGTGTATCGATGATTCACCCGAGTGGACCAGTGGTGTCTCTGAAGACGGTGTCTCGAATGATCCATCTCGTTGCGGAAGTCTCGCGACCGACACTGGGTTATTTTCATCATCATGGGGCACTGGTACAATAATCAACGCCAAGTACAAGGCTTCTTATTCAATGCGTCGCATGGCCCGAATAAACTTTCACGCTTCGATGAATCACAAGGATCGATCTCTCTTTCATGCGTACAAGGATATCGATGAAGCCGCAAAAGATGCCCTCAAAATATCTGATCACATTGTTCGTGATGCGAAACTCATGTATCGTAAATTCAATGATGAGAAGCTCACGAGAGGTGCGATCCGTCTTGGCATCAAGGCAAATTGTGTTCTCTACGCCTGTAAACTTTCAAACTTTCCCCGAACGACCAAAGAGGTTGCGGACGCCTTTGGAATTCCCACAAAAGACATTTGTCGAACATCTCACATATTTCGAGAAACTATTCTTTCCGAAGTTCAAAAAAGTACTCCGACAATTACAAAACCAATCGATGTCATTGTTCGATTATTCAATTCATTTGATATTCCTGGTGACAAACATAAACTTGGCGTAAAGTGTCGAACACTTTGTAGGCGTCTCGAAGACTGTGTGCCGCTCATGGGAAAGACTCCGACGAGCATCGCATCTGTTGTCATTTTGATGGTTGTTGGATCTCAGACCACAAAACAAGAAGTCTGTGAAAAGTGTGGTATATCACTACCGACACTTAACAAGATCGAGTCACTCGCAAAGACATACTTAGAGGAGAATCCGGTATAGTAGGTAATATGGTTAAACTTTTTCTAAGTACGCCGTGCTACGGTGGTTTGTGCCTTGAATCGTATTTAGCGAGTATACTAAGACTTCAGATTTTACTTATCCAAGAAAAGGTGGAGCTGTATGTTGACACGACCGAGAATGAGAGTCTCGTTCACCGCGCCAGGAATGTTTCTGTGGGAAGGTTTATGCAAAAGACGGATGCCGATTATTTCATGTTTATAGACGCCGATATTCACTTTGAGCCGGATGCTGTTCTTCGATTGCTTCGATCTGGTCATGATATTTCAGTCGCTTGTTATCCCAAGAAACTTGTCATGTGGGACCAGGCCAAAAAGTCTATAATGGATGGCGACAACAAAAACCCAGCCATGTTGGCTTCTTCGCTTGTTGTTAATTTTGGAGCCGCGAGCCGACCAATTCAAGATGGGTTTGTTGAAATTTTAGACGGCCCGACTGGATTCATGATGATTAAGCGAGATGTGTTTACGAAAATGGAGGCCCACTTTCCAGAGTTGATGTGTATGAATGATCATCAAAATAGGGACTTTGATACGTATCACGCGTGCTTTGATTGTATGATAGATCCGGTGACCAAGCGGTATTTGTCGGAGGATTATGCGTTTTGTCGAAGGTGGCAACAAATGGGTGGAAAGATTTTTGCTGATATTCAAACAACTCTAGGTCACGTGGGAAATTTGCCGTTTACGGGATGTATGGACAACAGGCTTAAGGCGAAAACAACCAAGTTAGTAAATGAACCTAACAACGATAGTAGTGTCGAGAAACAAGGCATGCCACGTGAAGACGATGCACAGTCTGTTAAGGATCAACCTGGTGTGTCTACACCGGGGAGTTCACCATAATATAATATTTGTGAACGACGATCCTTTTGAAAGGGCCGAAATGATTATGAAACAGCTCAAAATAGCCGAGCGCCTAGTTCTCATAGATTATAGTGTGTTTGTTGATTTAGAAACTATTGACAAGATGTTTGTCACTTCATTTGATCAGTATAGTTGTTTAGTGTTCCCGTGCGTTAAAGAAGGTATCCATTGGGACGTGTTCAAAAAGCAAGTTGACACGACCGAATCATCCGAGCAGGTCGCTTTACAATTTGACACTGAACTCGGGCAAAAGGTTTCTGAATCCATTTATAAAGTAAAAAGCACCGAACCCAGGTGTTGGATCATGGATACAAAGCCGGTTCTCAGGGCTCTGAGAGAACGTAAAGGCGAGGCTATTAAACTTCCGGCCAAAAACTCTGAGATGTTTCAGCGACTTCTTGAGCGGGGCGTCAAAATTTGTGCATATACAGCCTGTAGGTTAACAGTGACGTACCCTCACGAGTGTCTCAGTAACATCTTAGAGAGTGCCGGCATTAAGACTATATAAATGGATCTCGAAAAGGTTTCCTACATTGATGCGAGCCTTTGGAAAGTTCAGAAAAATACGCAGATGTACCAACATCTCTTAAACTTTTTACATACTACATGGAATAGTACCAATACGAATTATTTCCCGGGACCTCAGCCAATCTCTATCGAGCGGAGGCATTTTGGTATCCTACAGCAAAACGACTATGTAGTATGTGAGAAAACGGATGGAGTTCGTCACGCCTTGATGGCGGTCATGTATCAAGACAAGAAGATGTGTGTGATTATCGATCGTTCGCAGGAAATGTACCTATTGCCTTTGAATCTCCCGAGACCAATGTTTACGGGGACTTTGCTTGATGGTGAACTGGTGAAAACAGAGACTGGTTGGCACTATATGGTTTACGATTGTCTCATGGTTTCAAATACATTTGTGGGAAATTTGCCACTGACCAAGCGCATAGAAGCGGCATCTGGTCCAGTCTCGGGCATCATGAAATTAGCCAAGGATCCCGTCAAGATTCGAATGAAGACGTTTTGGCCTCTTTCAAAAATGTCGAGTTTCCTTGAGCAAACGTTTCCCTATGAGACGGACGGGGTCGTGTTCACACCAGTGAATGAACCAATTCGCATAGGGACCCACGAGACGCTCTTCAAGTGGAAGCCGAGAGATTCAAACACGATTGACTTTCTGATGACGTGGCGCGGGGACAGATGGGGCATGTACGTCCAAGAAAAGGGGCAACTCATATTTGAATCGGAGTTGCTTCCTTCGCAGTGCCAGGGGCTTGATATCAAGAATGGGTCGATTGTAGAGTGTCAATATGTTCACTGGGAGGACAAAAAGTGGTGGAAGCCTGTAAACATAAGGACCGATAAGACGCATCCAAATAATCGTAGAACATTTTATAGAACTCTAGTGAACATAGCTGAGAATATAGAATTAGTGGAGTTTGTAAAATAAAATACAGTGCCCAGAAGTTTCCGGAAAGGGACTTTCTACACAAGTCAAGTCATCTTTAAGGTACCACTTTCCCTTGTGTTTTGTATAGGCCATGTAGTGTCCCCCGCGTTGACTCCCCACGTGAACGCACGATGCGAACAGTTCGAGAGAACCTATGCGTTCTGAAACTTGTATAGTTTGTTTGTGACTCAATGAAACTATAAAAACTTTTGGAAACTCTTCGATGATTGTTCGAGTCGCTGCGACATTCCAAACCTTTCCATCATTGTCCTCGTAGTTTTCAATAGTGTGCCAATCTGAGAAATCTTTTAGGGACTCTTCGATTGTTTCTTTTGGTGCCAGGGACAACATCGAAGTTTCGTCTTTAATAATAGTCTTTCCCGAAGGACACACGGTCTCTTGAGAAAGCTTACAAGTCACGATTGGTTTCATGATTGGTTCCAAGAGTTCCATCATACACATGAGGGCTTCTTGGGCATCTTGTTGATCACTATTGTTGAACTGAAAAAAACGTGTACGAAAAATCTGTAGGATTGATCGAGTATCAATGTATCTATGAGTCTTTGAAGTCCACGCGATTCTCACTATCTTCTGATATTCTCGTATAAACTCACAGGGACCTGTGTAATCTGTCAAGATCAGGTAGTTTGAGAGTCTCGGTATCTGTAAAAGACACTGAAGAGCGCTGTTAAAGTAACACGTGTTACCAAAGTTTGGTATCCCTTTCATACTTATTTAAAACCTAGAGGTTATATTTAATAAAAATGCACGCCGCATTTGACCAGATTGAACCCATTTTCAATCAGTTCAAGAATCGTGCCAATGTCGAAATCGAGATGAGACTCGGAAAAATTTCATACGGAAAGTTTGACACCAACGTGGGTCAACAGGCGTTTCAAAAGATACTCAAGGGTCTCGAAAACTTCAAGGGCTGGGAAAAGATCACCAAATCCAACACGGTAGCTTATTTTACTGGTGACATCAGGGTCGTTGATGACGAAGACACGGGGGCCTCAAGCGCCCACAAAAAGACAAAACTCAAAAAGACTGACATACACCTCGACGACAAGCCATACGACTTGAGGTTCTCGGTCTCCACCGAAGTTCCTTGCGCTAAACCAGGTGAAAACACAGAGTACGAGGACATGAGAATCAAGAAGAGAATCTCATTCATTCGAAAGAATCTATCCATCGACATGACGGTCGTGGGTGGCGACGCGGATGATCCAGATTCCGAAGAAAATGAGAGGTACGAGATTGAACTCGAGATTATTAAACCCTCAAACGTCAAGGATAAGAATGAACTCTATAACATTGTTCACAAGGTTGATGACATTTTAAAATTGTTGGTTTAATATAGTACCATGTGGCTTGGAATTATAATTGTAGCACTCTTGTTATTTTTGTGGGCCGACAACTATAGGCAACCGTCAGTTGATGGCGTTCGATCAAAGTTCTTTGGTCAAGATTCAATCGACAAGTTTAATGAACTAAAAGATACCGGGGTCTCGTCAGAATCCCTGAAAGAGTTTTTATCTATGGAGGATAAGTTTCTCGCATATGAAAAGGAATCAGTGTGTAACAAAGTTTCCAGGACTATAAATGCGACCGCCTTGTCTCAACAGATAAAAGATCGTTTTACTGGTTACGATTTTAGTTATCATGATGTTCATATACGTCAGATGTCTACTCCGGATCGAGTCATAAATCCACATCTAACGTGTCTTTAAATTTCTTCTTGATTCAGATGAAGAACCCTCGTTTTCGGCAACTCTGGGAGCGAATTGTTGTTGTTGTTGGCCCAACTCTTCTTGGCGGGCTTTCCGAGCGCCTTGAGAGGAAAAAAGGTTGTATTTCGAGCAACCTTTGACCTCACATTGGCAAACTTGAGAATATCAGTGTGTTTAGGAAACTTTCCTTCGGCATTTCGCGTCGAAGCAAAGTTTTGAGTCGCCTTGATCACATTCAGGTTATATGGTAACTTGGCGTACTTGTTGCGCTGCTTCTTCATGTCCACGTCTTCCTTCCACGTCTTGAGGAGACTCTTTTTGAACTCTTTAATATTCTTGGAAGCCAGGGCCACGCGACCATTGCTAATCGCGTTTCCGAGACTATTGTAGATTTCCTTGGCTTTTTGGGTCAAGTTTACGTTCGTCACGCCCCTCTTTTCGATCCACTTGGGTCCAACAAACTTGCGAACGTCTTCCTCGACGAGATTCTTGGTAAGTCTGAGCTTCTTGAGAGCCTCCATCGCATTCGGTGTGGCCTTGGCCCTTTTTGGTGGGCTCGGGCTCGGCGTGGGGCTCGGGGTCTTGGCCTTTGGTCGAATCGCAACCATCCTATCGTAGATGGCCTTACAGAGTTCGGCGATGGTCGAGGCGGCTGTGACAGGAGCACGAAGCTTCACCGCGTATCTGTACAGTTTCTCCTTTTTGATAGTCTTGGCGAACCTCCCAGAAATCTTGAGGCTGTTTGGGGAGTTTCCAGTCACGATGTGGGTTTCGTCCCCGAGAGAAAACTTGACGGCCCTGTTGCCACGTATGTTGTTGGTGTTTGTCACATTCTTGGCGACGCTTTGTATGAGGGCACAGATACTCTTGCGATCCATAGATGGAGAAATGGGGAGACCGAGGCGGTGCGCAATGTCAACGAGGGCAACCTTGCTGTAACGCATACACTGTCTCGACCCAATCTTGAGACCAACCTTTGAATTCATCTTGACAACAATGTTATTCAATTTTGAATGAGAAGTGTTGTTTCGTTTGTTGTTTGTGTTTTGCCCAAAGTTGAAAACTTTTCGAACCGTGTTGGGAACCTTGACATTCGCACGAGCAAACGCCTCCATCACCTTTTTCTCAGAATAGTTGGTCCTCTTGGGAATTCTGTAGCAACACGGCTGACCTTGTGGGTTTGGTTTCACATAGTACCCTTCCCTGGGGCACTTTCCTTGCATGCTGTAGGGGTTCGGGCACCTGCTCTTGGGACACGAGGTTCCTCGGCGGGTCACATTCGGGGCTGGTCTATTTGGGTTGAAGTTTGGTTGTTTTTTGATGCGATTCGAAACATTTATGTTGAGAAGAGCCCTTCTGATCCGACCCTTTTCATCTGGCTTTTGACTTTTTTCAAAATCAGTCATGGCGTTCACAAACTCCAAAATAAACTCATAAGACTCTTCGATGTCATCGTACTCTTTGATGCCTTGAATCTTCACTACACCTTTTTGGGACACGACGTAATCAAAGTTTCCAAAGTGAATAAACATGTGCGGAGAAATTTCAGGATTGAAACGAATCGAATATTCGTTTGATGAGATTGCGTACTGCGAAATGGTCGTCAGGTTGAACCCCTTGTTGAAACGAACTTCACTCACCACATTGTTAAACTTGAAATCGTTTCTGAGAAACCTTTCCTTGTCTGTGTAATTGTCGACGATAAACTCTCTGATCAACTCTGGCTGGGCCTCAAAAAACTCTTCATTGTTCATATTGTCTGTGTGTTGATTCAGGTATCCACCGGATATCTTAATCTTGCCGTTGTTAAAGATGGACATGGTCGCATTCACAACCTCCGGACCGAGAGACACCTTTATAAAAAACTCGAGACAAAAGACTCGCTCATTAAAGATGTTTCGTCCGGTGTGCGAATAGGTATCAGTGATTGTAAAGGCTGGCTGAAGTCGGCCGTAACGACCAGTGATCTTCTTAACCTGTATGGCGATCCCATTGTTATCAAACACGTGCTTCTTGAATGGAAGTTTTGTTTTGACAATGTTTTCGGCCATGAGACCAAGCTCGAGTTTTTTGTTCGTCTTCTGAAACCCATCATTCACAATGGCATTGTACATAATTAAAGAAGGTTTCGTGACTTGGATCCTTTTGTTTTTGAGCCCATCATCACGATGAAATGTGTTTTTGATGTAAAAGTTGGACGACCTTTCGACATTTCTTAGAAAGTTGTTGTTGTTATTGTTGTTGTTACTGTTTTCTAAAAGTTTATTGAAATTGACCGGAGGCATCCGCTTTGTATTTCTCGTATATTTTTTTTAAAAATGAATAGTAGAAAATGATCATATATGTTATCATAGCAGTCGCTGTGCTGTTCTTTTTGTTTCGAAAGAGGAACAATAGTTCGGATGTCGTCAAGCTGGTCAAACAGTCGGCAAAATGGGCCACGACGGCGCAACAGGATGAGTCACCTCTCCTGGCGACCCTTCACGCAAATTACGCAGTTGGATATCTCTGGGCCCTGAAGGATCTGTACGACACTGAAGAAATTAGCAAAAAGGCTGGTGTGAATATAACGCAGTTTGAGGAACATATACTGAATGTGCAGGATATGGTCACCAAAAGGGTGATTAAAAAATGTCCTGAATTTGAAGGTGACGTCGATTTTTATTTATCGAGTATTGCGGGATAAGCTCATGAGAGCGTTTGCGGCATTTCTATTGTTCGCACTGACCGTGACTGATTGTATAACGCGAGTGGCCAACTTTCTCACGTCGCTATTACCGAGGAGTTCGACCCTCTTTTCGGCATTTCCGGCTCTTAAAAACCGAACCTTTTTAATGACATCCCTCGACAGATTGATGCCAAATGAAAAGGACAACTTGATTATGTACCTGGTGAGAATGGCGCATAGAGCCGCGACTTCCTGGGCTTGGGATTGAAAACCCATGGCGGTCTTTAAGAGGTTCGTACCCTTGGAAAGGTACGCACCGGCCGCTGTTTCTGTTCGGATCATGCTCCTCTGAATCTTCTTGAGTTCGGTGAGAGCGCTGGTTCTCGTCGGGAACATTGACCCAACCGCCGCGGTGATCACACCTGACATGGCGGCCCTTCGCATCTGAGGGCGCCTGAGTTGGACGATGTTACCTGATAAAGAACCAATCGCACCAATGGCCGCATTGTACCCGGCTTGAGGAATCCCAAATTTATTGAGGTACTCGAGAATCTTGATGGCTTGATTCACGTTTCCCTTGACAGCCATCCATGAAGTCTTGATCAACTTGAGATTGTGCGAAAGGTTCAGGGATGTCGTCAATGTCAAAATTTTATGAATTCCATAAATGAATCCTAACGCAGTCAAGAGTGATATAAAGAGCATTCGGATTTTCTGGCGAATGATTGGATTTAAATTCATTGTGGTAACTTTACGAACCCGTGTCGCTAGTTGGTTACTACTGGGACCCCCGTATACATTTATAGTTCGTAACATATTTACTTGATATCAATATTTTTTATAATTCATTTAAAGTAACATAGTTGGCAGCTTCTGGTCCAGAGTTTTTAAATGTGCGACCATTTTTGTTGTAATTTTTAACAGCTATGTACGCTGGGTTACCATTCGCATTTATGACTGACAACTGTTTGTTCTTAACAACGCTCCAAAACTTTTTTATACGAGCATTATTTGACGGTAAAGCAACTAATTTTGCTCTCGTATTGTTGGTTATGTATGATCCAATTGCTCGTGCCATCACTCCAAGATACGCTGATCTATTTGGGGTCCTGGCTGGGAATACCAATGGAGTAATGTTTCTCCCGGTCCACAACATAGCTGGTTCGTACAAAGAAGACTGAAGAGCTTCAATAAAGTTTTCGATACACGGTCTTCCACCCATTTCATAGGCAGCCCGAGACATGTACGCAACTTTTTTAGAGGCACTCATTTTTGAGTACTCGTGACTAACAAAGTATAAACCATTTACAATATTTTTAAGATACGGAACTGGTAAATCTGTAATTTCAACATGACACGGACCAATATTTGTGTTTACTCTGTGTTTAAAATTTGTATATGTTGGCAATTCACCGTATCGTAAATTGTACTGTTCAAGATCCTTTAAGATTTTCATAGTTTGAGTCGCGATTTTGTCAATTAAAGAACCATAGTACGATTTATTATTATTTGTATCCATGTGAGATTGTAAATCTTTTTTGAACGCTTGAAGGTCTTTAAATCTTTTTTCAACATGAGCACGCCATCTTTTTGAGATGACGGTGGCAGCTTGGTGTTTAGTGGCCTCACGTGAAAGTTTAATGGCTCGGCGAGCATTTGCTGGTGTTATTCCGAGTGCCAATAAAATAGAAATTTGAAGTTTATCCTGGGCATTTTGATATCGCATCTGCGCTAATGACGCAGTTCTTGCGGTTCGTCTTCTAGCACTTTGTGTATTAGGTGTACGTCTTCTAGCACTTAGGTATGTTTTGGCTGATCTCATTATATATTACAAATATTTTTAGTAATCGTCTGTGAATGCCAAGATGGCATCGTCGACCACATCTATACCCATGATGATGGGTTGAGGAGGATACGCACGACCTTTGTACGTCTTTGATTCTGTCGCGACACTGAGATCCCTCGAACTGAAAGGACCTGCGTAAAAGTCTGGATTGAATTTGAACCGACCCAAGTTGTTTTCTTGGCAGTGTTGATTGAAAATCTGAGTGAATATCTTTTGAGGCACAAAGAGATCCGGACCGTATCGAACCTTTTCCGAGGCCAAGAAGTTCTGGAGACTGTTTGTGACCATCGCAACTTGTGTCTGGACTCCCTTGAAATACTTGGGGACCACGTTCCAGATATTTTGATCCGAGTACTTTTGAGCGTAGTCGAGGTACGCTTTGACGCACTTGAGTAAAATTGCCGGGAGCTCTACATCGAGCTTGTCATCCAAATGTGGGTCCGCATCCTTGACTTGCTTTCCAAAGTTGAATGCGAGAAGACGACGCAAGACGCTTCCAGAGTTATCCTTCCAGTTGGGGACCTCATTGCCACCCAAGATACCAGGGGTCTTCCACTCAACCGACTTGGCCTTTTCGTACTTTTGAGCAATCGAAACATCTTCACCGGATACCAGAGATTGAAACTCGGCTTGCTCGAGACACAAGTCACCCTTGACCTCTGGTGCGATGAACATGAAGCCGTCGTAGAGACTAGAGAGACCAAACTTTCTCTCAATGTTGTTTGAAAGGGTCCTTACATCCTCCGAGTCGTAAAACTTTTTGAAAACCTTGGTAATCAGGGTCGACTTACCAGATCCGGCTATACCCTTGAGGAAGGGTATAATCTGCCACGAGTCAATGTCACCGACATCGAAGCACATCTTTCCGCCCATGACATACATCCACTTTGAAACCTCCTTGTCAAACTGCTGATAATCCAAAATCTGCTGAAAGCAAGGAGTTGGAATGTCCCACCAATCTTCAATGTGATCGAAACTCTGAAAGTGCTTCTCAAAGTACTTACAACTCACAATGGTTGGATCAAGACAAGCAAATTCCGTGCTTGTGTATGGGTAAAATTTAGAAATGTACTTTCCGAGCTTTGTGCTCCACTCTTTTCCGACAAAGAGGCCATTATTGAATGACCAAACGTTTCTATTCTTTTTGATTTCGGGAAACTGAATATCGCTACACTCTGTGAGATACTTGACCGCATCCCTCGCATTCGAACCGCGCGCTGTTAAATTTTTCCAAACATCAAAACGAGCCTCCTTCTGAGCTACGCTGTATACGAATTCCGAAATCTGCATCATCGGCTTCCAAGCCTTGGTTCTAAATTTACGACCCGCGTCGACAATCTCAATCTCCTTACAGCACTGACCCTTGTATCGGCGGATATTCTTGTCATATGTTTCGTTCAGGATACACAATATAAGCTGCTGGTACGGACTCAGATCATCGATGGTCATTGTGCTCACATCAAACAGAGCCGGGTCACAGTCTGTGTTTCCGGGCATACATGTTGGGTTGTTCACGTACTCTTGAATCCGGGTATACGACATGATGATTCTCACGGATGCCGAAGCGACGCGAATGAGGCGGTTGATACGGGAGGAGAGGGTGAATTCATTATTGTTTATATCTTGAGTCGCAGAGTCCGAAATATTCAGGGCAAACGCCCTGTGATAAATTTGACCGAGCATATCAACTTGACGACGATACTGAGCCGAGACGCGATCCACATCGACACTCGTCGGGACACCATTCGCATCCATTTCATCTTTTCGACAAAACTGTTCAAAACCAATCTTAAACGGTAAATGAGTGTCACCCTTTTTGTTGAGACACCATTCAGATTCGAGATGCTCTATGAGATCAGTGATCTGAGTAGAGTCTGCATTTTGAATCTGAGTTTTCAGAATCTCCATTTTTGATTCCATCGGGTTCGCGTTCGTGTTGATATAATGAACCTCCATTTATATAAGTAGCGCTAGAAATTTTTAACTATCTTTTTGGGTCCCAAGTTTGGCAAGAATTTTCACCAGGATCTTGTTCTGAGTCTCCATGTGTTTATTCAGGATGGCCCCGATGTTCACCAGGGCGGTACAAACATTGTCGCCTTCCTCGGTCGTCAGGAGAGAAGTCAGGAGACCACCCATGTCCATAAAGTCCTCCTCCTCTTCCTCTTCGTCCCCCTCTTCATCAATGTCGACATCCTCGTCAGCCTCTTCGTCAAGATCAGGAACCTCGTTCTTTTTATTTGCCATTTATATACAGGCTGAAATTTTAGTGTGTGTTTTTGCGCGCTGGAAAAAAATCTTTACTAAGAGTATAAAATGGCGGGTGGTTTGATGCAATTGGTTGCTTATGGAGCACAGGACGTTTACTTGACTGGTAACCCCAAGGTTACCTTCTTCCAGGCGGTGTACAAGCGCCACACGAACTTTGCGATGGAGGTCATTGAGCAGACCGTGAACGGTTCGGCCGGTAACGACGGTCGCTTGTCCGTGACCATCGCCCGTAACGGCGATCTTATCGGAGACATGTTTCTCGAACTCCAATCCAACACCTCTCTTGTTTCTCGCGCTGGTGATCTTAACAGCCCCGTTTACTCAGGATGCTGGTGTGCCGAGCGTGCCATCAAGGATATCGAACTCACCATCGGTGGTCAGCGCATCGACAAACACTACCAGATCTGGTGGCGTTTGTATTCTGAGCTTTACTTGACTGGTGACAAGAAAGCAAATTACGCCAAGATGACCACAAACTCTGCGAACGGTTCTTCCCGCGGTTCAGGACAGGTTTACTTGCCCCTGTTGTTCTTCTTCAATAGGAACCCTGGTCTGTACCTGCCTCTTATTGCTCTTCAGTACCACGAGGTCCGTCTCGACTTCGACCTGGCTAGTGAGTTCACCTTGTACCACAGCACCAGCGGAATCCACGTGTGGGGTAACTACGTGTACCTCGACACTGAGGAGCGCAGGCGCTTTGCTCAGAAGGGTCACGAGTACCTCATCGAGCAGGTTCAGCACACGGGCTCTGACTCTGTTACGGTCGCTGCTACCAGCACCCAGCAGAAGCAGATCCGTCTGTCGTACAACCACCCCGTCAAGGAGCTCGTGTGGTGCTACAATAACGGTTCATCCACTGGCAACGGTCTCTGGAACTTTACTTCTAACTTGATGACCTCCAACGCCGTTGTTCTTGAATCATCTACTTGGATCGGTAGACCCAACTCAAACGTTGTTGTTTTGTGTCCAATTGGAAGTGCGTCCGGTGTTCCTCAGTTTCTCGGTGGTAACTGCATATCGTCCTCTCAGGCATTTGTTTCCACGTGCCAGTGGCTCGAAGAGGGTCTCGCGTACAGTGGTGGTGCTATCGCCAACATGTCGTGCGGTCCTCTATCCAGCTTCAAGCTCATCCTCAACGGCCAGGATCGCTTCAAGGAGCAAAGCGGCAAGTACTTCAACCAGGTGGAGCCCTACATGCACCACACTGGCAATCCTTACCCGGGTATCTACTGCTATTCGTTCGCATTGAAACCCGAGGAGCACCAGCCCACCGGCACCTGCAACTTCTCTCGTATCGACAACGCGCAGGTCCAGGTCACCATGAAAGCTGGTGTGGTCGACAGCACTGCTCAGTGGATGTTCGCCGTCAACTACAACGTCCTCCGTATCCAGTCCGGTATGGGTGGTCTTGCGTTCAGCAATTAAATGTTGTGGTTCCTGTTTATTAAACAAAAAAATACAAAAAATACAAAAATTTTTAAATACTCGCAAAGTATCTAAAAATTTTATAAGCTAATATAATAAATGTATTACGCAATGGGTGATGAAGACAAGAAGCGAACTGACAGGGAAGCTCTCATCATGAAGTGGATCCCCAGGATCTCACTCATCATTGGAATCTGCGCATTCATTTTCCAGGTAACCGTGTTGTACCCATGGCACCTCGAGTTGTCCGCGCAATTCGCCGAATTGGCCAAAATGGTGAAGAATTCGGCCAGATAAGATTCGAATCGTTTTAAATATCTGTTCTTTTTCTTCTGATGTGAGATAACCCTGTTCTCTGACTCGTTCGAGAACTCTTTTAAAAAGTAAAACAGCAAGTGCTAGACACTGTATCTCATTCATTAAAGATAATGAATACTTTATATTTAATGAAATGAACGTAACCTGTGAAAACAAAATTTTACAAGATGTGAGAGAACTTTTAAAACATGTGGTTTTACCGAGACTCGATAAACTCGAAGAGGAAGTCAGGGAACTTCGGCGCGTCACGTGGCCTGTCTGTCAGTCACTGAGGGAAACGTCTCAATTGACTGATATACAAAGTAAAAAAAGATTTCTATCTATGTTGGATGATGACGAGGTTATCATGTTATTAAATGAAAAGGTTTCTGTGTCCTCTAGACCTCTTAAGTATTCGTCAACCTCCTTGAGTTTGGACGAACGGTTTGAATTGAGTAAATCGCACCACTAGGGCCTTTGACCTTTCTGGGCCAGACCTTTATGTTGCGGCCGGTTTTTGTGGTGTGTATTCTCGGGGACAACTCCTTCTTGTTCGCCTTTAAATTATTGTTGGTGGTTCTTGAAACTGTTAAAGTTCGCTTGTTCTTGTTCTTGTTCTTTCTCATCTTTTGTAAAAATATGTAAAAATTTCGAAGTTGTTGGCGAGCTCTGTTATTTAGTGGCATTCTTTGTATACTCAAACATATTTTTTACGAGGCTCTCAAAGTCGAATTCAGGTTTCCACCCAATTGATTTAATCTTTGAGCAGTCCCCGAGTAACGTGTCGACTTCGCAGGGTCTGTAAAACTTTTCAGATACAAACACGATTGTCTTCCCTTGTTCATTGACCCCGATTTCATCGAGACCCTCGCCGACCCACGATATTTTGGAGCCCTTGAGCTCGCACACCTTTTCAATAAACTCCCTGACCGAGTGCTGTTCACCTGTGGAAACCACAAAGTCATCCGGAGTTTCTTGCTGAAGCATGAGCCACATGGCCTTTACGTAATCCTTGGCGTGACCCCAGTCTCTCCGGGCATCCAGGTTCCCTATGTACAACACCTCATCCGCGCCGAGAGCCCTGACAATCTTTTGAGTGACGAAATTCGCGCCCCTCCTCGGAGATTCGTGATTGAAAAGAATTCCACAACAGGCGAAAAGGCCGTACGTCTCACGGTAGTTTACAACCATCCAATGCGCCGCGACCTTTGAGACGCCATATGGCGACCTCGGGTAAAATGGGGTCCTCTCGGTCTGTGGAATCTCTTGGACCTTTCCAAACATCTCAGATGTCGAAGCCTGGTAGAACCGAACCTTGTGAAACAGATTGTTTTGTCGAATAGCCTCGAGGAGATTCAGCGTCCCCATGATGTTCGTATCGACGGTCAAAGAAGGGCACTCGAAAGAAATAGCCACGTGACTCTGGGCCGCGAGGTTGTACACCTCGATCCTCTCAAAGTTCTGGGCCTCGTTGAAGACCCGAAGGACGCTCGATTGATCGGTGATGTCGGCGTCAAATATTCTGAGTCTTGGATTTTGGAGCGTGAGGGTCGTCAGGTTACTACTCTGAATTGGGTACGTCGATCTTCGCACCATACAAAAAACATGGTACCCCTTTTCGAGAAGTAACTCCGACAAATATGAACCATCTTGACCAGTGGCCCCGGTTATTATGGCAACATGGGTCATTTAAAGGTAAATCAAACTTAATCTTTAAATGAGCGGATTCGGAATTGTATACGGACGGTTTTTTCTCGGGCCTCATCTTGGCATCTCGAGAGATGATACCCCAGACACATGTACTATCTCGGAACTCGTCGAAACATTCGAGTCCTGGGAGACACTTGTAAAGCAATTGCCTTTCAAAGTCAAACAATTGTATACAATGTTTGAAACATCCGATGTTCATCCAGATATCATCAGGGCTATGAAAGTGTTCGATAGAGTCATCGTTCCATTCGATTATTTGAAAACGATACTCGTCGGTCACGGAGTCAATGCCGTGTCAACAAACTTTTACACAAGTGATCTCATTCGTGAGAATCCAGTAGTCATTCCCAAAAAAATAAATCAAGAGCGACTTATTTTCTTGTACGTCGGAACAAATGATGTGAGAAAGAACCTAGTGTCCCTCACAAAAGTGTTCGCCAGGGCCTCGAGAGGAACGCTTCACACACTCATTGTGAAAACAAACATCAAAGATGATCTCGTAGAGTCTCCAAACATAATGGTCGTGACTGAGAAACTTTCTCTCGATCGATTGGCCGGGCTCTACAACGTGTGTGATTATGTGATTTCATTCACGCACGGTGAGGGCGTCGGACTCCCCATGGTCGAGGCTTCGTACTTTGGAAAACCAATCATTTCTCACGATCAAGGAGTCTTTGTGGATGTCAAGGATTTCGTGAAAGTTCCTTGGCACGTGCTCCCTTCGACAGAAGTCCCAATCGATTACACAAAAGTCCCCGGGTTCCTACAAAAGGTTTTTCACGGAACTTGGTGGAGAGTCAATGAGGAACAAGCGCATACAGTAATAAAGAATTTAATGTCAGTATCTTAAATGAAGCTCTCTTATGCTATATGCGTCTGTACCGAATCCCGTGAGCTTTATTCGTGTCTTAATTTTTTAATTAAAGTGATTGATCCCGAAGATGAGATTAATGTTCTCGTTGACAGCAAAAATGTAACACCACAAGTTAGGCAAGTGCTCGAAAACTTCAAGGATAGAATCGTTCAATTTGAACGCGCCCTTGATGGGGATTTTTCGGCTCACAGGAATTATCACATTTCAAAGTGTACCGGGGAATACATTTTTATTGTGGACGCGGATGAGATTCCCCAAGAGGTTCTCGTCAAGGGAATCAAAAAGTTGATAAAAGATACCGGGGGAGATCTCTTTTATGCTCCCAGAATTAATATTTGCCCCGGTTACACTCAAGAGTGGCTCAAGCAGTACAATTTTTCCATAAATGATCTGGGATGGATCAATTGGCCCGACTACACAGGTAGGATATTCAAAAATGACCCGAGCATACGATATGGCAATAAGGTTCACGAGCGAGTCATGGGCGCCCAGAAACCCATTCAGCTCAACCCCAACCCCAACTTGGCCACGTGGCACATCAAGTCGGTCGAGAAACAAATGTCCCAAGATTCATTGTATAGCTCAATTATATAGAGAAATGTGTTGCTAGTATGATATACAAATGACAATACTCGCTCCAATTTCCCTCGGTGAACTCATTGACAAAATTACGATCCTTGAAATTAAATCAGAACGCATCACCAGTCTCGAGGCTCTTCAGAACATACACAAAGAGCTCGACACTCTTCGAAGGATTAAAGTTCCCGATGTGGACCAAAAACTTTTTGACGACCTGAAAGAGGTTAACGAACAGATATGGGACGTCGAGGACGAGCTCCGTCAGTTTGAACGCGAAAAGAGTTTCGGTCCGGATTTTATAGGCATGGCAAGGTCCGCGTACATGCACAACGACAAGAGGTCGGCCATCAAGAGGAGGATAAATTTAAAATACAGTTCAGAGTTTAAAGAAGAGAAGAGTTATTCTGTGTATTAGAGAATGAAGGCAATCTGTCTCATTATTCATTTGGGGATAGGTGATCAGATTATGACGTGTGGGATGGTTCGGCACTATTTGGAATACGGTTACAAGGTGAAGATTTTTGCGAGAAAGTCTCATCAAGTGACTTGTGAGTTTCTTTATCGAGACGTTGAAAAGGACAGGGTCTCTTTTGAGTACCTGTTGACTGATGACGCCCGGGAAATATGGGCGAAGGTCCCCAGGATTCAAGTCGAGGGGTACGAAATTTGCCCTCTCGCCACGTATAAAGTTCCGACTGAAATGTGGAACTGGTTCACCGTGGGTCCGGGGAAAGAAATGGCAAATTGGAGCCACACGACGTACATCCAAGGTGGCGTGAATCCATCTTACATGAAGACCAAGTTCAAGGTTGTGAGGGACCTCGAGCGCGAGAAGAGATTATTTGACATATTTGATCTCAAAAAGGGTGAATACATCTTCGTCCACGAATCAAAAGAAAGAGACCGCAGAATAAAGTACACGACCGATTTGAAGGTTTTTAACCCTGACGACCACTACAAACAATTCCCAAATGTGTTTGATTATCTAACAATTATCGAAAACGCAAAAGAGGTTCACTGTATGACTAGTTCGTATGCTATGTTGATTGAACTCACTGAGATCGGTGACAAACATAAGAACTTTTTACACACTCTTGATATTCCTGGGTACCTAACTATTCGAGAAAGCTATCTCACTTATTCTGACAAACTCTGGACATTTGTCCAGACGACCGGCGAATCCGGGGCCTTGTGACCGCATATGCCATCTAATCGATACGTCTTCATACACTCTTCCGTGTGATTCTCTCCATCTTCCCCACAGGGCTTGTGACCCATCTTAGGAGTCCTGTAAAGTATCTTTGTATCATTTGTTCCGTAAAACGCATCCGGGTGGATGTCCTCCCTTACGAAGAACAAATTGTACCCAGTACTCTCCGCCGCGACCAAGTTGTACCCGAGCTGTCTCCCGAGGTTGAACATGGCTTCTATGGAAGCGCCATGATACGTGGTTATACCCGGGATTATATCGGCGTCGTACACAACCACCCGATCATCCGGGGGAGGGTAATGCGCGTTGTATTCTATAACGACCACTCGGGGCTTGTAAACAGAGCACAGGGCCCTAAACACGTACCAGTCATTGTGATCAATGTCAATCGACAAGAAATCAAACTCCTTGGGAAGCTCGTACTTTTCACAGAGACTCACAATGTTCTCGGCGGTGACGCGCTCCGTGTGAATCTTTGTGTACTCGCACTCGGTGTCATCGCAGTTGAAGAGGACCCCCGTGAAACCGTGGTTCTTGTGGAGAATCTCACTGTTGTTGTTCGTGGCGGTTCCTCCAAATTCGAGGTACACTTTGTTTGTGAACCCAATCGTGTCAAAAATCTTTTCGGTGATGCCATCTTCGTTAAACTGCGAGTACGTGTGACTTTCAAAATTGTTTAAAAATATTTTATCGCTTGGAATTCTATACACGACATCTACGCCGTATTCGGTATACAATTCAGCGTAGATGTTGATAACGTTGTTGATCACAGTCTTTTCAACCATATCATCGCTCCGACTGTGTCTAAATTTAAGTGCTTCGATGCGACCGCGAATTGAGAGAACGTTAGACATTTACTACACATGCTTCACAATCTCTAAGTTTGGAAGAGGGAACACTATGGTTCCTCCATTTTTAAGAAACTCTTGCTCTCGCTCGATAAACTCCTTTTTGAAGTGCCACGGGAGCACCAAAAGGACATCCGGTTTGTTTTGCCTCATGTCGCTTTCCGAAATGATGGGAATGTTGGTGATTGGGGTGCGACACCCGTACTTGCGGGGATTTCGTTCGGCCGCGGCCACCACGAGATTACGGTCTATCCCGCAATACTGAAGGAGCGTGTTGCCCTTCGTCGAGGCCCCGTACAGGTACACGGTCCCGGCCGTCTTCAAAAAGTCGAGCAAATCCGTTCGAATCTTTTTACAGCGCTCCTCAAACTCCTTGTACGGCTCCAGAGAATCTAGGTTCATGTACTTTTCATTCTTGAGAATGTCGATAATCTTTTCGGCGTTTCCTGCGTAGGCCCCGGGGTGACACAAGAAGACCCTGAAACTCCCTCCGTTACAGGGGTTGAACTCAACGTCAATCACGGACAATTGAGCCATCTTGGTCATCAGGACGATTTGCTTGAGAGAGTAGTACTCGAGATGTTCGTGACACACGGTGTCAAACGAGTTTGTATTGAGCATCTCGGGCATGTAACTCTGTTCTTGGACCCATATTCCCTTGGGATGAAGAACGCTCTTCACGTCTCTCATGAATTGGACCGGATCCGGGAGGTCGTAAAACATCGAGATGCTCGTGACAACCTTGGCCCTTGGCAAAGACTCTGCGACGTCATTCGTAAAATACGTCGGAAACAACTTAATGTCGTCGGTGTAGTACTCTTTAAACTGAGTCCCGGTCGGATCCACACCAATCTTCCTGAGACCCTGAACCGAATACGATTTGAGGAGGGTCGCGTCGTTGCTCCCAATGTCGACGACCGTGTCAGAAGGTTCCAATTGTACCCGGGATTCTATGGACTTTACGAGATTCTGGATGTGGTTCGTCATGGTCGCATTTATGCCGGATCGGTATCCGTACGCGTGCTCATAAAGTTCAGTGTTCGGAACCGTGTGTTTGAGCTGAACGAGCGAACACTCCGGATTTTCGCACTTTACGAGAACGAGGGGTACTTTTTGGGGGTCACTTTCCTGCTCAGAAGGAAAACGACTCGCTAAACCTTGGTGTCCGAGATCCAGAATATCCACAAGTTTGTCGCTTTTACATATTCTACAGAATTCAATGGTGGACATTTAATAAAGTGGTAGCATTCTTTTTAAGTTAAAACAACAAAAACGAGGAGCTATTTGGACATGTACCTCTTCTTGACCCAGTTCCGGTTCTTTCTGAAAATCTTGGACGCCTTGGGAGATCGACGCTTTGTGAGAACCATCAGAGCCCCGAGCTTCCGAAACGTCGACAGGGGCTTCTCCTTTGCGAGGACAATCTTTGTGAGTGTCTTGCGTCTCTTGGCTTCTGAATCCTTGATATGGTATCCCATGAGGGACCCCTTCTTTATCGGTATGCGCACTTTCATTTATTTAGTACAAAGAAACTTTGTACGCGAAAACCTTGGTCGTCGTTGACTCCATCTATAGAATAAAATTGATGTGATACTAATATGGAATCCTCACTTCGAAATCTCGCACCCCGCGAACACGACCGAGTCGTCGAGCTTCTCAAAAAGTACCCATGCGAGTACCCAAACTTGTCAACGCACATTCAAGTCATTAAAATTTTCAAGGATCGTAAAAAGTACCTCGAACTCTTGGAAAAGGTTGAACTTTTTGTGTCAAGATCGGCTGGTTTTAATTTCGTCGTGAAAAACATCCCAGAGTTTGCTCAGTTGCGAGAAACAGGGGACACCACGAGGATCGGTCGCGACGAAATGTGGGACACCCTAGAACAGTTTGGGAACCTTTTGGCACTCGAACTCATTCGAGGGATCGCCTACGCAAAGTTTGTGGACCCGGAACCGTGCCACAGACTCATAAACAACATGCAGATGGGTTCGAATATAATTCACACAAAAGTATATACTTAAAAATCAAAGTCACTGATTGGGTAGAAAATGATTAACCGCATAGCAGCCTTCATTCACCTCGCTGTCGCGACTGTCATATCGATCATTTATATACCTTTTCCAGAAATGTGTGATGCTGTCATGTTTCATCTAGTTAAAAACACAGAGCATCTTATATTAAATGGAGAGCCCCGTAGCAAACAGTTTTGTAAGTGCGTTCAAGCCGACGGAGAAGACGCATGTTCTGTGGTTGAGGAAAATGAACCGAGCGATGGAGAAGATAGATCTGACGATGAGCATGAATCTGACGGAGATGGTGAACGAGAACCCGATGGGTGTAAAGATGACTAACGGAGTCGATTGGGTCTTTGTTCACTTTTCGCTCGCAATGGCGTACACAAAGGCTGTTTTGGAGGGACAGGCGTGGGTTCCTTCAAAATAAATATTGTGGTACAATAAATGAAAATATTTGAATTTGTGATTATACTCGCTGTGCTTTTTCTCATTTACAAGCGAGTCGAGGGATACGTCCCGGTCGAAAGCATGTATAAATACGGCGGGGAGCTCTCTAATTACAACATACCAGGTGGGCGCCCGGGTGAGTTCTTTATGTTGTTCTCACCGAGCGACTGGGCCCCTAGAAGCCCCGACTACATCTTTGATCCGACTGTCGAAATGGATGTATGAGGGACTCATAGGTCAGAATACCGCATGATACTTTCACAAACATTTTCTCCGAAACTTGTAAAATGGCTTCAAACCAAATGCGAACCTACGTTTGCTCTAAACTTTCCGCACTTCTCAACATACAAGCAACTGATAAGCTGTGTCTGAATCTTGAAAAGTGTATATTTAACTGGGCCGTGAGAATCACCAAGTACAATAACGACCAACCCTCGTGGGAAAATCCTTTTTTCAAGGATCGATACAAGACCAAATTTCTGGATATCCAGTTTAACCTAAAAGACCCAAACAATAACCTGGCGTCGCGGTTGAAAAATGAGGAAGTCAAGGTGACTGATGTGGTTCAGATGAAACCGCACGAATTGAACCCACTCGGACCATATTCAATCGCTCGGGAAAAACACAGGGTCCAAGAGCAACACAGACTTGCCCTGAATTCTGAAAATGAAAGCTACGAAGGTATGTTTAAGTGCGGCAAGTGTAAGTCGAGAAAGACCACATACTACCAGTTACAAACAAGGAGCGCCGATGAACCCATGACAACCTTTGTGACTTGTACAAATTGTAACAACCGCTGGAAGTGCTAATCACCTGGGGATTTTACCAGTGTTTAGTGAGAGCAAGCCTAGTATAATAAGAAGTAGACCTAGCCACTGCATAGGATTATTTAGACGTTCGTGTAACAACCACCATGCGAATACAGTTCCAATTATAGTCGATATACCGTCCCACATTCCATTCATGTATATTAAATTAGCCCTTTTGAGTGCCTCAATCAATAGCTTCATCATGAGTGCGTAGAACACAACCCCATAAACGAGATGTTTGCGATTTCCATTTCGGGCAAACATTTTTAAATTTTCGTCCCCAAAGTACTCGACGAGACTCACCGCAATTATGAGATACAAAAATATCATTTACTTTAAGTAAACATTATTATCAAATCTATTTGGCAATTTTATGCTGTGATCTGAACCCCCAAGGTCCGTGTTCATATCACCGACACTCAAAATAAAGTGAAGTTTCAATTGTTCCTTGGCGATTGTCTTTTTTTCTGGCTCTGAAAAGATTAAAAAGTCTGGCGTCAATCCATTCATCTGTAACTGATTTTTTGTGTACTCTATGTTGTCATCGATGTGCGGTCGGGCTGTTATGACGACCATCTTGTAGCCGAGGGATTTACACGTTTGAAAGAGGTACGCCATCTCCTTCATTATCGTGCCGTCTGTTCGAAGAAGCGTATCATCTATGTCAAACATAACGGCGTCTTCGGGATTCACTGTTCTGTTCGCCACACAATTCAATCCAAAAGTAAGTGCCAACTCCATTTAGTAGCTACAAACTTAAAAAAATAGCGTCAATTCCTTTTAGATGGAAATTATTGAAGTGCTTGTTGAATTGGATAATGGCAAAGAGTCAACCGCGATCGCTCGCATCGAAGAGAAGCGAGAAGACTCGTATGTCGTTCGATACCTTAGCCCGACCAAGAAACTCCACGGGGACCTAAAAATCTACGCATACGAAAAGGAGACGTACACGATTGACAATGCGTGCGTATCCGGGTTTTACGACTCTGTGGATGAGAGGGACGCCGGGTTCGTGCCGGTCGAAGGTGGATGGGTCCTCGACGAAGACAGCGACGACTACGAGCCCTCGTCCGGGGTCGAGACCGAGACGGAATCAGACGTGTCTCTTACCGAGACCGAGAGTGAAAGTGAGGTGGAATAAAAAATTGGTATACAGTAAAATATGGACATTACAGAGCTCGTTATAAATAAATACGAAACACCTTTAACATGTTATGGTAAAACGTGTAGGGGTCGCAGGTGTAAGATAAAGACCACAAACGGGTACACTTGCTATGGGATCGATCTCCCGGTATGTAAGTACCACTCGACCGACAATGTTATCTTTAGCTGGTCACGTGCGAGATCATCTCTTCACTTTCCAGACAAGGTAAAATCGTTTCTCAATTTTTATAACCATTGTGTGACTATAGGAATAAATCAATGGCTATCCGTACTTATTTCTGCAGAGTTGCACAGGACTAGAATGTATATTTCAGCCGAGGAGATTACTCAACTCTTCAGAAATATAATATTCACGCCAACCCACGGAGAGTGTACAGTTTGCTACGAAACATTCGATAGGGCCCTCAAGACTCGATGCGGTCACGTGTTTTGCGAACCGTGCCTCGTTCAGTGGACCAAGGACAATGTGACGTGTCCCATGTGTCGCAAGATTATTTCTCAGTCATAAATAAATGAAACAATCATCAGTTTTCGGAATTGTCTTTTTAGCGATTGTATTTTATATGCTCACATCCTCGAGGACCGAAATCAAAAAGGAAAAGAGTTGTGGGTGCTCATCTAAAATGGTGTAAGAGTACATCATAGGTCGCAGTTGGTCCCAAGTCTTACAAAACGTATCTAGATCAAGTAAAAATGGAAGATTGCAGTGTGTGCTACACGAACGAGCCCAAGTGCAAGCTTGTGTGCGGTCATGCTTTCTGCTACCAGTGTGTCAAGAGCTGGTACCAAAAATCAGATGAACCGAGCTGTCCCATGTGCCGTGGATCTCTTTACTTTCGCAACATGAGGACCCACCTCGAAAAGTGGAACGATGAGCGCGTCGAATCCTACAACGAAGAATGCTTCAACTCCGTCTTTGAGAGCTTCTTTGACGAGGATGACCTCGCGTATTTTGGGACCGAGGATATTATGTGGGAAATTGAGGAGCTTCAGAAGAGGTATCATCAGTTTGTGGATAGTGGTTATGATATGGAGGAAATTCTAAACTTACCTGATGATGAGATTATCACTGTCGGTGGCTTGCCTCCCACATGTGATCCTCTCTTTTACAAGACTCTGTTTGTGACCAAGCACAAGACGCATCGCAGGAAGGCCCGAAACGGCAAGCGGGTCATGGGAAAGCGGGATAGCCCAATGGGATTAGATGTAATAATATTAAGGATAGAAGCTTAGATGTATGTAAATGAAAAAGATTTTTTTTGCTTGTACCCACGCAAACCAGGGAACTGGTTACGGTCGAATCGCGAATAAAATTACAAACTTTTTAGCAAACTACTATGAAATTGTCTATTTAGCCTTTCAAAATTACCCGGGACAAGCCATAGAGGACCGCTTCATAGATCCGCGCATACACTTTATAGACGCACTTCGAGAAGACCCGGATTCTCCAAAGGGGTTCGGGGACAAGTGTATAAAGCCAAACTTTGACGCGGTCAATCCAGACATTCTCTTTTTATATAACGACTTACCAGTGTGTGACGCGATTATTAAAATCATAGATCCCCCAAAGACTTGTAAGGTTGTATTGTACCTTGATATTGTGTACCCATGGGAGGATATTTATCGGTTCGAGTACCTAAAATCAAAGACCGATCTGTGTCTCACATTTCTAGATTGTTGGAGGGATCACATGATTATTGATCTCGGGTGGGACGCAAAAAAGGTCAAGGTTTTAAAGCATGGCGTTGACATGGAACGGTTTTCTATTTGCGATTCGGCGAGCGCCAAGGTTAACACTGGTTTCAAACCCGATGACTTTTTGGTTCTCAACTTGAATAGAAACTCGTACCGAAAACAATGGTGCGTCACCATCAAAGCTTTCATACAGTTTCTGGCCATGAACAATTTCAATCCCCGCATTAAACTCGTGTGCGGGTGCGTCTTGAAAACGGAAGACGGGTACGATATCGTTCAGTTGATTGATATCGAGTGTATGAAACTCAAGATGAGCCCAGAGTTTGTAAAATCGAACCACATTTTCACGACGTTCAAACCTCTTCACGCTCCCGAAGAGTACATTAATAAACTTTACAATGCGTGCGATGTCGGACTAAATACCTGCTGTGGAGAGGGATTTGGTCTGACGACGGCCGAACACGCTTGTTTCGGAAAGCCCCAAATAGTGTCTGGGGTCCCGGCTCTCATAGAAACGCTCGGAAACTTTGCTCACATCATCAAACCCGTGACGGTAACCACAATGTCAAGGTTTGAAAATCACGGCGGGGAGATTGCTCATTTTAATCCAACAGACTTTGCCAAGGCTCTCAACGAAGTGTACCACGCTCCTGTGAATGAGGTCCGGGAGATCCCCAGCTTTCCGTGGGTCCTAGAGCCACTTATCGAGTACTTCAGCACAATATGAGTTGGCTACACTGAACACAGTCAACACCAGGATAATTTGGAGCCACTCTTTACAATTCGGCCAGTGAATGTACCCCTTTTCGCCATTATCCGACTTGCCTATACAAAAGTGAAAGATGGCCTCGAGCAAGAAGAGTATGAAGGTTGTGAAGAATATGACTGACTTTTTCATATACACTACACTGATATAAAGTTTTCGAGCTTTGATACAGTAAGTAAAGATGGCTCCTTACAACCCCCCAGAATCACACTATGCGCACCTCAAGGTTGATTTGTATGACAAGAATTTGCTCTCTTCCTTCATGGGCGATCACGGTCACAGGTTTTACAAACTGACGAGGCAACTCAAGGTTCGTTACATCTGGTGGAATCAGCTGAACAATGTTATCGAGGTCTGGGGACCCTATGAATCCCTGCGAGACAATCACCCGATTGACGTTATTCACGCCGAGCTCGAAAAGTACGCGGATGAATACGAGTCTAAAAACATGTCCGAGTACGCCATACGTTTGTGAAAAGGCCGTATATAATAAAACAGAAAAAATGCTTCGCCCTACCGTCAGACGCCCTCTCTTTCCTCACATTCGCACTGAAAACACCCAACCCTATCAACTAAGGTCCTCCATAGAGGCTGAACCAGCTCGATTTATTCCGTATTGGAACCCCGACCCGTACCTCAAAGATCTCAGGGCAAATGGCACGGACACGAGGCGTCTCGAACAACTCTATCGAGATAACCCACCTCAGGATGAAACGCTATTTGTGCGAAAGCCACCCAAGCAAATAAACCCCGAACCTATTCAAAAACTGTACAAAAAGTACAGCAAGCCGGCTCGAAAGCCCCCACTTGACGAGCGCATCAAGGCTTTTCACGAGGCTGGGTACTCTGAGGAGGAACTGTTAGACATCATGAAGAAGGATGCGAAGAGGATCGAAGAAAAGCCAGAGCTTGAAAAGTTTATATACGAAGTGTTTGGTGACATTAACGACAAGAAGACGGCCACTGTTAAGAAGAAGACGATTGTTCAAATTTTGAAAATTAAGAAGCAGACATTTGTGATGCCCGAGCCGGACGACGAGGAGCTCCCGAATGATGATGAGAATGAGTACGATGAAGAGGATTAATCGACCGAGTCTGCGTCTGGATTTTTCTTATCCTTGTCCTTGATGTCATTGATGATGGTGCCTTCGTCAACGTACTTGTCTTCGCGTATAGATGTAATATCTTTCATTAGTTTTGTAGATATAGATGTGTTAATTTTTTCAAATACATTCATTAAAGTCGAAACCACATTGAGTCCGACCCCCACCCATATCAACTCGCGGATGTTGTACCCGGTTGCTATAGTTGTCGTCAGGATCCCCGCGGATTGAAATATATGAAACGCGTATATGAGCCACGTGTTTACAGAATTTAGTCTCTGTCGTTTTCTCATAAACCTCTTGAGATCTTCAATCTTGTTTTGTTCGAATATAAGTCTGATTTCTTCATTCACAGTAATGGTCTGATGATTCATTTACTAGTACCACTTAATTTATTGTAGAATTCCAATGATAGCACATCCTATTCTCTTTCCTGAATTACCCGTTGAGAGACTCAATTCGTGATCACCCATACCCAAATCATCAGGATCTTCATGAATTATGAGACCTCGGCCAATAATATTCGCCTTTCCATGAAGTTTAATCATGGAATCTCTGAATGAATACATGGCGCAACCATTAGAGTCAGTTTCAATGTTTCCCAAATCACCGACGTGGCGTTCTGGACTTTTTGGACCTCCGTGATTTTTATTAAAAGGATTGAAATGAGCACACATGCTTTCACATCCATTTGAAATATCACCACATTCGTGAACGTGAAACCCGTGCTTTGAATTTTTCTTGAGGCCAGTCAAGTTCAGGGTAATTGTCATCCATTTTTTGCCTTCTTGAAACTTGACGGTACCCTTGACCTTTGGTCCGTTGAAAACTGCGATTGCTGAAGACATTATGTATACTAAAAATATAAAAAATTTGTGTATATAAATGTGCTACCTCTACGTATTTCTCTTTTTTCTGCTGACTCCAGGAATTCTTGTGATTCTCCCACCAGGAGGATCCAAGGTGACGGTGGCTTTCGTCCACGCGCTCGTGTTCGGCTTGATCTCATGGTTCATTCAGACTCGAATGAAATCAGGGTACTATGAAGATGCGAAAAAATATTAAGGTACTATAACTAAATGTCAAGAAGTGCGATAACAAAAGCACCCAGTAAAAAGAAGATGGAAGCCGAACTTAGGCAATCTTTAATCAATTACAAACAAAAGACTCGTATGTATCCCACAAACATAAGAAACTATATCAGAGCTGGTATAAAACCAGAACCGGGAAAAGACCCCTATCTCGTCAACTCGTATTACAAAGCGTTGAATGTGATCATAGCTCGCTTACAGAAAAGGGAGGAAAAGGAAGCTCTCGGAACCCACCCAAATGTGGGAAATTTTAAAAACACCTTGTCGAATCTTAAACTTTTTAATAACAATAACACCAAAAATAATGCCACCTCGTTTTCAAACTCTCAAATAAAAACTTTAAAATCAGCCATTTTACAAAAAATTTATAAAATCAGTCTCTCTCATGCTAATAAAAAACCATACACGGTGCTCTACAAATTTTTTGACGATTTGTACTTGCCCCAGATGAGAAAGTTTTCAAAATTTATAGGTAACGACTCTCTTTTGACTTCTTATATTGAAAAGGCGGCCCTAGCAATTCGTGGAAATACAACCAAAAAAATCGGTGGTTCCGAGGTTCCCATAGTCTTTAATAAGAAGCAGTTGGTGACATTCGCGGTCCTCATGTGGCTGGATTCTATCCACGATGGTTACTACAAAGATACCTTAATAAAAGCTTTGTATGATGACACATCATCTATATTTTTAAAACATCTTGATGTTTTTTCAAAACCAGTTCGTTTCGAACTCATACAAATCATTCAGGGTGAGACTTGGAAAACAATTCCTGTATTGTTCGCATTAGCGGATGGATCATTCATTGATGTGTTACAAAAAAATGGAAAATTCGATTTCGCCGCAACTTCTGGCAAGTTTGAGGCGTTTCTGAAAAATAAAATTGGTGTCTTGTTTGGGGCTCCTCGACCAAAAATTATCGGGCACACAACAGTTCTAACTTCTGACAAGTACATACGAATAAACATGGCAATTGATCAAGGAGACGGTCGAATCCCAGATGCTCTCTTGGCTTCTCAATACGCAAAGGTTCCCGGTAACCAACTAAAAATCAACAACACACTTACGATTGCTGGTTTGGTAGACCCTGGGAGGTTTTTTCTCATTCAGAGAATGGGGTACACTTCTTTGTTGTCGGGGTTGTTTAATATTGATGAACCAACCATAAATGGAAAGATTGTCATGGATGACATTAAATTTGGATTTTATTACAAACCAAATAGCTCCAATAATCGAAAACAACACTTGTTCACGGCGAATTACAATGTGGAGCCGAGAACAACTGGTGGGTCGGCCATAGATATGATAACGCTCAACTTGATAAATAAAAGTGGCGCAGTTCAGTTACGCCCTGGGACGACCGCAAAGGAGGGTGACATTACCAAGTTTTTTGGTGACTTTTATCAAGTTCTCATTAACAACGCTTATAACATTGACAGAGAAGGAGGATCGTATTACACTCTTGGGTCCGGTGACGGTGTGATGATCGCCATGAACACCTTTATGTCCGGTGTCATGGGAGCTCCGATTGCTATGTTTGTGGACTCTGGAAAACTCACAGAGTCTCGAACCAATCAAACGCAACCAGTGAAGCTCTACTTGCCCGAAAGTGAATTATCTCATATACAGGTGGTGTCAAACAGACAAAGCCCGACTTTTACAAATCAATCAAGTAAAAATAAAAATAACAACAAAAATGAAGTCACAAGCAATCCCGTAAAGCGTCCAAGAACTTCCAATAATTCGAATAACTCTGCTAAGCGCCAGAAAAAAAATACAACACAGACCGCTAGAACTTCACCGAAACCTCAATCAAGGGCAAAGACCGCCAGAACTTCGGCGAAACCTCGATCAAGGGCAAAGACCGCTCGAACTCTTAATAATTCACTCAACTCTGCGTTGGCTTTATTTCGAAGCATTAGAGGTCCCTAAAAACGTGTACCGGATTGTTATAGGTTCCAGTCGTTTACGACTGACCCATCGTTCACGGTTGACCCCATCCACTTACGACTGACCCCATCCACTCACAAATGAATCTCCGCTCTGGTAAAGTTCTCTCTGGCACCCCTGTCCCCAAACGCTTATATGAAAAACACGCCCGCCATTGCTTCGGGACATCCAGTTGGCCAAGCCTCGATGAGGCCCGCGCATTAAGTATCACAGGTTCACTTGAATTTAACGACTTTATATCATATTGTGGTCAAATTTTAGACCTGATTAAGGACACGGATGTGTTGTACAAAAAGCGCCTCTATGTCTTGGCCATTGCCGAGAGTCTCTTCAAGCTTGATAAGGAGCTTCTCGGAAAGTTGTCTGTTTTCATTGCTGTCATGGTTCATAAGCTTGAAAACGCTAGCTATGACAGCATGAATCCGTCAGACTTGGTCAAGTACATTCAGAAGGTTAGGAAACTGTACCGTTAGACTAGAAAATAATCATTAAATTTTCTATAATTTAATTTTTGAACTTCTGAATCATTATCTAAAATTGTTTCAACAATTATAAACATATCATAATATTCTTCATACATTTGATCTAAATCTCCATTTTCCGTACCAATTAATTCTGCGATAATACTCTTCACCTTTTCATCTATTACTTTTTGTGCCTTTTCCTTATTTGAAAAAGTTCCTAAAACTACTCTCTGTGCTCTTGATTCAAAGCCCGGACCTGACACATAATAAACGTTACTCATTACCGTGAAGATATTCATCTTTGTTTATTATATTGGCTCTTAACTTTTTAAGTTTTTTTAAAAATTCCCCGGGTCCTAAAAATGTGTCTCAGGTTATCATATGTTCCAGTCATTCACGTATGACCCAACCCAAAAAACTTTACGATGAGGCCCGTTGGTGCTCCCAAGTATGATGTGTGTTCTATCAAGGTGAATGGCGAATACGTTGGTGTGTTTTCACAAAGTTGGACAAAGGAAAAAATCGAATGTGTTTCTGACACATATGGTCCTATTAACAAGGAGTACTGGGATGAAGCTATCCGAGAGCACTGTAATTATGTAGTCTCAATGCACTAATTCCCAGTCGCAAGCGACTGTTCTCTATTCTCAAGCACTCTGTGCTTGGTTTTTAAAAACCCCCTCATGAACAAAAATGTGTCTCGAGCCTTCATACGTTTCAGTGGTTCACGACTGACCCAACCAACATTCAAAATGTCTTCTCACTTTGATGAAAAATTATTCTCCTTTTTGTCTTCTCTGAAAAAGTCGGATTTCGCCCCTGTATACATTTGGACCGCACCTAGGTCCACACCAGCTGGTCTCATACCAGCCATGTGTCTCATGATTGATAACAAGTCCAAGGTGAAAAAGTTTATCAGGGACTATACTGGTTGTACAGACCGTATAGATTGTATTCAGTTGGCGAATGAAACGCTCAGGTTCTAGGTCGCTTGTTTTTTAAAAACCCACCACGTACCAAAAATATGTTTGAAGGAAACCTAGGTTCAAACCGTGACCCAACCAACATTCAAAATGTCTTTGATAGATAGTGCAAAAATATATAAAACAAAATTATTTCACGAAGCCATCTGTCATTGTAGACATAAAACTATTTTAAAAACATTTTTAAATGAAATTGATATTCACAAATATAAAAACACAAGTTTTGAAGATATATTTTTAGATGTTCAAAACTTGAATAATACACATGGTTCGATTGGATCACTAACAATATATGATATAGCATCTGATATATTTAGATATCACGGTAATATGATTGATAAAGTTTATATAGTTGGAGGTGGACCTAAAAGAGCTGTAAAACTACTTGAGCTTAAAACGCATATAAATTCAGTTATTGGTTTAAAATATGTAACTATTGATGATGTTGTTTGTAAATTTAACTTGAATAAAATAGATGACGGGGATTTATTAGAAACTTTTCTTTGTATTTGGCAAAAATCGCAGTAATTTTTAAAAACCCCCTCTTTGATAAAAATGTGTTTCAAAGTGGCCTAGGTTCCAACCACTTCCCACCAACACCAACCACAAAAAATGGGACCCTACGAATCAGAGTCAAATTTTCTCGCAAACCTCCCAGAAGCCAAACATCATCGTACTCTAGATGCCCTCATCAAGTACACAAATAAATTCAAAGGTGACGAGTACACCTTTCAACTCGCACAAGATCTTTTACTCAATCATTGTCATTTATCAGATGATCACAGGTTCCAATCGAATGTGAAAAAGTGCGTCGAGTTGCTCAGAAAACTCCCCGACCCAGAGGGTAACGTGAAAAATTACGCCAATTTTTTGGAGTGTTGCACGCGACCAGAGAGCCCAAAGAGGTCATCCACCGCCCCGAATTACGACGCGCAATCTATTCTCATTAACGGTGAGACTCCCGGATTATCCTATAGCACGTGGAAAGGTTCGAATATCAATAGTGTTTCGGACATTCACGGGCCAATCGATAAAAAGTATTGGGGCAAGGCTATACAAGAGTATGGGGATATTATGAATTATATCAAGAATAATTAGTTTTTAAAAAAACACTATGTTCCAAAAATATGTTTCAAGTCATCATAAGTCGACTTTCACCAAAAACGTTTCTGAGACACACTTAGGCTCAAGAGTCCCAAGAAAAATGGTTTCTTATAACGAGTACGTTTCAGAGGTTGTTGATTCTCTGACCATGATTTTGCCTGGTGCATCATACCTGGATAAAAAGACTCTTGCGTCATATAGGTGGAATAAACTCAAGGGTAATCCTATCTCTCAGAGCCAGGAGTTTATGGCTATGTGTTATGATATTTTTTGTGGTCTGTTAACATTTGAAAGTCTTTTAGAACTGAAAGGACGCAATGAGACAATTGCGTTATTTAGATATGTTGCAAAATGGAAACAGGAGGACTTTGATGTGATTGTGAATCAACTTTTGTCTTAAAAATGCTTTCTCCGTTCTGGTAAAGATGTTTCGTGGCCGCCCAAGTCGAACAGACTTTACTATCCAAGATAAAAATATCAGTAGTTATTAAATGAACACAGTTAAAAAAATTTATAGTATGTATCACGGACCTACAAAAGGATATTTACAAAATAAATTCAATAGTGCTAACAATGCAAATAACAAAAGGTGGCAAACAACTAGTAAAAACCAGCTTAAAAACGCGAAGAAAATTTTTAACACTCAAAGAAAAATGGGTAATAAAATAAGTTCTGGTTCTTATGGAAAAGTTTTTGAAATGGGAACTGATAAAAGGTACGTTATTAAGCAAATGCCTGTAAAGAAAGAAGAAGAGCGTGCTATATTTTTGAATGAAATTCTCATTGGGATGATTCCAGGTATAGAAAGAGTTGGGCCAAAGATTTATACATTTAAAATTGATGGTAATAATGGATACTATATTATGGACCATGTACTGCGTGGAGAAACAAATCTTGAGATGAGCACCCTAAAACAATACATTGAAAAGTTTCACCCGAGTGAAATGGCACCTGTCTTTAAAAAGTTAAAGACAACTATTAGAAACTTTTGGATCGTGACCAAGGGGTATCACGGTGACCTTCATGCTGATAATATAGCGGTTGTTCACGAACCTGATGGTACAGTCGTTCGAGTTATGATTTTAGATTATGGTGCTCACAAAAGAACCAAAGTTCGTCTGACGAGCAACATGACATTTAATCAACTCGCACAAGCCATCAGTCAAAATTTTAATAGAAGTGTCTCAAAACAAACTCGTAAAGTTACTTATTGGCCAAGAAATCAAAATTATAAATCAACCAGATTATACCAACCTTTAACAAGACAGAACAGACGGTCAAATGTGAATCTTCTTGATACAATAAATTTTAAAACTGGAAGTAGTCGAATGCCCACGAGAACACTAATGAATGTGTTTCGTCAACCACGAAAGATAAATATTCGAAATTATTATCCAGTTACTTTTGTGTCAAAGATGGGTCGAAAAATAAAAAAGTATAGGTCACCTCGCAGGCGCCAAAAATTCATCACTAATTATTACAAGCCACCAAGTCCACCAAGTCCACCAAAGCCCATAAAGTACAAACAAAAAACGATGACGAATTTTTTTAGAGCCAGTTAAACTTTATTGTAGATGATAACGTAGATGAAACATATTCTTATTAGTAGACTTGTAGCCACCTGGGTGGGTATAGTGTGTTTAGTACTTGTATTTTCTCCTCACACAAAACAGAGTCGATTTTATAGTATCGGTCCAAATGAACACCTCGTCGTCCTAGGTGGTATCAGAGTGAACACAATAGGAAGGTACCTCTTCATAGTTTTGTACTCTATGATCAACACATGTATTCGGTGCGCCAAGGTTAACATCCTTACACCTTGGGTGACCCTAAACGTCCAAGATGAATCAAAACCTCTTGGGAACTTGAACCCACTTCACGCATACGAGATAACGCTTGTCGCCAACTTGTATTCGTGGGTTGATTGGTGGATTTCGGTGAACCTACTGATGTCTCAGGTTGACCTGATCGTCATCGAAGTTGTGTTTGATTTTGTGAGTCTGTATTACATTACGAGGAAATATCTGGGAAGAGTTTAAAAAAAATCGCACCTGAATAAAAAAATGGAACACAAAACCATAGGATCATTGGTACACTATGCGAGTCAGTTCAAAGGCACCGAGTATCCTATTCAACTCGCCCAGGCACTTTTGTGTAATGTTCAAAACGTAAAAGGCACGACCGGGTGTGATTATGTGGTTAAAAAGTGTATCGAGCTGCTTCAAAAAATACCAGATCCTGAAGAGTACGCACGCAGATTAGAATTGTGTTATTCCATAAAATAAAAAGTGTGATTCATTGTTAAATGAACGAAGACAAGCTCGATAAACTTATTCAAGCTGTTCAATCGATTGAAAAGAGACTTGATGTCATTGAGAAGAATACACTCAAGATGGATCGCCACATAAACTTTGTTGAAAAAACCTACAACGTCGTCCGCCTTCCCCTAAGTTGGCTCAAGAGCAAGGTTGAATACGTAGCAGGAGCCCCGAGATACGAAGAACTTCCACCAATAGAAAATATTGGAAATAATAAATGACAGACTCTTTGATAACAATAGCTTTTATGGTTGGTTTTGTGGGAGACGCGATTCTCCAGATTGCTGTGAATAACTTTGGGTACGACATGGGATTGAAAAACTATTTTATTCAGCACGGAAAGGTTGAATCACTCTTGATAGGTGCGGCCATAGTTTGTTTTGCGTACATTCTGTACACAGTTGTTCTCAAATTGCCCCTCACTTATACAAACTTGTTTATTTACGGCATACTCATTGATTTCGTATTTCGCTTCACGAGGTTCTTTCCGAGTCTGAATGAGTACTATGATAAGTTGAACATTTTTCAGACTTCGGTGATCGGCGGTTCAATCCCAGCCATGCTCCCATACTTTTTTTATAAATTATTGTCTTAGGGGGTCATTGGTTCCAGTCGTTCACGACTGACCCGTCCGTGTTTGACTCACGTCTCCTAGTTACAAGCAAAATGCATCTCCGTTCCGGTAAAGTCATCAGCCCATTTTTCGGCTCTGAGAATTGCCCGAGTCTTTCTATGGCTCGTAACCTCAGTGAAAGTCCTCTTGATTTCAGTGCGTTTATTACTCATTGCCGTAAAATGTTGATTCTGTGCGACTACGCACCCAAGTACAAAAAGCGCCTCTATTGTTTGACCATTTGTGAAAGTTTATTCAAACTGGATAAGGATACCCTCCCACCTCTCTCTCTTTTTGTGAGCACGATGATTGAAAAGTTGGACGCACTTCGTGTCGAATACAACAACCCACCAGATTTGGTTCGGTACATTAAGAAAGTTCGCACTTGTCTTTGTGTGTGACCACCATTCCAGTCGCAAGCGACTGTTTTTTAAAAACCCTCAGTTGCCCAAAAACATGTCTCAAGACATCTTAGGTTCCAACCATAAGTGGTTGACCACAAGCGATTGACTTGAAATGAAGCTCCGTTCCGGTAATCAAACTCGTCCCCGTGAAAAGAAAACGAATTCATGGGGTCTGGTGGTTCACGATACAAAAGAAATATTTGAAACATGGGATCAACTCTATTTTGCGCTAAAGATGAATGTGAGAGCCACCAACATATTTCCAGATAAAACTATACATAGACTTGTTTGTGTTAAAACGATGTACTTGCTCCTCAATAACAAAAAGTTTTTCAGGGTCCCAAAGTTTCAAAAAATTCTAAATTCATTACTCAAGGTTTTACACGAGGCAATTAATCCCCCGGAGTATGTGGCTCGAATGATTCCACAGCTCGAAAACCTTCAATTATCCAAGATAAGGTGGTCGGTCCTCCGCGCTTCAATGAAGTTTCTCTCACTTCATTCAAGGGCGGTGGTCACAGCAAATCATCCGAGTCGAATTGATTTTTCGATTAAGGAGGACTGAGCATTCTCAAGCACTCGGTTTTTAAAAACTCCCCGTGACCAAAATATGTGTCTCACGTGTTCATAGGATTCCTTTAATCCCCTCTCTTCCATTCGCAATCGATTGACCTAAAATGTCTCTTGAATCCATCTTGCGGCAATTTGATAGTACTTATACAAGTGGTCTTTATCTTAACCCTTATATCATAGGTGTTCGATTAGACGGGGTTCTTAAATGTATATCAACGAGTGTACTGCACCCTGTACGAAACTTGACACTTTTAATAAATGATATTAACCACGAGAACAATGTCGAGTTTGTCAGTCTCCGTGATAAACTCATTCAGTCGAGACAGTTGATAATTGATGGGGATTTGTGTACTGCTAAAGAAAATCTTTTCAGAATACTTTTAAAATATAGTGATGTCCGTTGGTTAAAAATACATCATTACGAACTTTACAAAAAATATATGCGTTCAAAATGGTCCCTCCTCCGCGCTTCAATGAAGTTTCTCTCACTTCACAAAAGAGCGGTGGTCACGGCAAATCACCCAAGTCGGATAGACTTTTCAATTGAGGAGGAGTGAGTATCCCAGTCGCCCGCGACTGTTTTTTAAAAAACCCACGACCCCCCAAATCCATGTCTGAGTCCGACATAGGTCTCCCCCAGACTCCACCAACTAACTACCAAAGCAATCAAATGGATTCCTACGAGTCTGAGGGTGTTTTCCTTGCTTCCCTTCCTGAGCCCGTGTTTCACAGTAGTCTCAGGTCCCTGATGACTCACTGCGGTCAATACAAGGGTCGTGATAAGTTGTTTCATCTCGCCCAAAATCTTTTATTGAACTTGGGTGAATTCAAGGGTCCCGAATACGAAAGGGTTGTACAAAAGTGTGTCGAGTGTTTGCGCCGCTTACCCGATCCCGAAGGTCACATTGGGGATTACGCGACTCATGTGGAAAAGTGTTGTCTTACTTTTTGGAGTGAAGTAGAATCTAGGATGTAAACTTTTTTAAAAATCCATGATTGTCAAAATCCATGTCTGACGCCCTCATAGGTTCCAGTCGTTCACGACTGTTCCATCAACCAACTACCAAAGCACTTCATCAAGTTCAAAGAACTTACATCAAATGGATTCCCTTTGCGTTATGTTTGTGCCCGCTCTCGAGAAGTACACCACCAACCTTTTGGCCCGTATCGCTGTTGATTACAACATCCCAGCCTATGAGTTGGTGAACAAGTACATGACCCGCCCCGAGGAGTTGCTGAAGGTGAAGAAGCCCCGCGCTCCCAAGGACCCTAATGCTCCTCCCAAGGCTACTAAGGTTCCTCTCGAGGAGCGCCCCATGTGTCCCAGTTTGACAGGCAAGAAGACCCCTTGTAAGAACAGGTGCCTCCCCGGTTCTGACAAGTGCCACCTCCACTCTGTGACCCTCCCAAACGGCGAGCCCAAGCCCCCCAAGCCGCCCCGTGTTCCCAAGGTGAAGGCGAGCAAGTCCCAGCCTAGCCACACCCACGCCCCCCTGGTCGCCCCTGATGGCCCCTGTGGTTTGTGTGATACCCACGGAGACGCCGCTAACCCGAGTCTCGTGAATGTCCCCTTTGAGTCCAACCAGGACGGTATGACCCTTCAGGAGCGCCTTCGTATGATCATGGCTATGAGTGATGATATCCAGGATGAGCTTGAACCCGAGGTTGAGTCCCCCGGTGCCATCCGCCACCGTATGCTATTGGCCGAGAAGGGTCAGGTTCCTGAGTTTGATGATGATGGCGAGATGACCGAGGATGAGTTCGAGGAGGAGGATCTCTTAGAGTAGATTTAGATAGTTGTTGTACATGAAATATTCTTGACCCCAGGATTCCCAAAACCCGTCGTCCAAAAAGTCCCCACATTCTTTGATCGATTGAATCGATTGAAACTCTTCAAACTTCAAAAACTTTTTCAACCCTTGATGTCAAAAAAATAAAAACTTTTCAAGATGAGGTTTGATGATACTCAATCGATTAAAATTAAAAAACTTTTTTGATTCATGTACCACATATATAGTATTGAGTCCCACGAAACCCCTGAAACGTATGTGGGAATCACCCGACACCCCGAACTTACTTTGTATTATCATGAGACCTGTAGTGAGTATTGTTCATCAAACTTGTACACCTTTATCCGATCCCATGGTGGTTGGAAAAACTTTTTCATGAGACATGTGAGTACTCATGAGACCTATGAAGACGCAAAAAATAAAAAACTTTTTGGAAGTTTGAATGAAGACATGATGAATGTTCCCACCATTTATAAAATTTTTTGTCGCGACCCCTCAATCCCCCAAGTCTATGTGGGTCAGACAATAAACTTTGAGTGTCGTAGGTTTTCTCACATGATGTCTTTGGAGTTTTACAAAAGTTCAATAAAGTTGTATGAGTTTATGCGAACCCATGGTGGATGGAGTAATTGGTATATGATCCCTGTGAGACAGTACCCTCTTGAAACATCGAAACAAACCCTTGATAGACTTGAGTGGTATTGGTGGAAAACTCTTGGAGGTGCTTTGAATAGTGTTGTACCAGGGTCTCATAGGTCAAAGTGGAAAGGTTCTGATGAAGAGTTTGAAGAGAGTGTTTGTTTGAGTTTGAATTTGGAAAAGTTTTCAATAAAAGAAATTAGCCTTGACATATAGATGGAAGCCTACTTGTATGTGATAAGTTGTAAAGATTCTAGGATTACCGAGCGATACCTTGGATACACAACAAACTGGGAAAAGTGTGTTGAGTATCATAGTGAGGCATATGATCATGGTCGAAACTCCAAGACCAAGTTGTATACTTTTGTGAGAGAGCATGGAGGTTGGGATAATTGGGACATGACTATCCTCGAGACTTTCGAAAGTCGTGAGGAAGCTGAGATAGCCAAGATAGGTCTCCTCGAGCAGTATGATTTCGCTCTGAATTCTGGTAAGCGTTAGATTTTGCCTAGGTGTGCGGCGAAGTTTGGTAAGGCTTTTCTAGAAATGCGTCGAACCCTCTTTAAGTTTGGTAAGGTTTTGGTTTTCCTAGAAATGCGTCGAACCTTCTTTAAGTTTTGGTAAGGTTTTGGTTTTCCTAGAAATGCGTCGAACCTTCTTTAAGTTTTGGTAAGGTTTTGATCGTGCCTAGGTGTGCGGCGAGGCCCGTTCAGAACCTTACAGAAAAGACGAGACCTCTACTTAAAGCCGTCAAAAATCGGCAAAAACTTCAGGACAAAAAAAAATCTAAGCTATATTTTGAAAGATAATGTACCTCAATTCTGGCCCCAAAATGCCCCTTAATTCCTATTTCATTTTGCCCCTTAATTCCCGTCACCGGAATGTGGGGGCAAAAACGCCGACGTCTAAGACTAGGCGTTTTTGCCCCCACATTCCGGTGACGGGAATTAAGGGGCAAAATGAAATAGGAATTAAGGGGCATTTTGGGGCCAGAATTGAGGTACATTATCTTTCA
>JACCEB010155794.1_pt1 | contig 59705 bp, 55 predicted proteins | sample 7454761 | NCBI WGS metagenome assembly JACCEB01 (sample SAMN15323454, study PRJNA562643) | freshwater metagenome | isolation source: river surface water | place: USA:Blue River Watershed | collected 2017-08-18
CCGGTGTGATCGATTGCGGCAACTTTCACGCCCGTACGAATGCCAGGGTCGAGCCCAAGCACGGCTTTCGGGCCGGCTGGCGCAGCCAGCAACAGGTCTTTCAGGTTGGCGGCAAACACGCGAATTGCTTCAGCTTCAGCCGTTTCGCGCAAGCGCGTCAGCATTTCTGTTTCAAACATCGTGAGTAGCTTAACGCGCCACGTCCAGCGCGCCACATCCGCAAGCCACTTCGCACGTGGCGTGGGGGCCACATCAAACAGGCCTTTTCCAAGCTCTAAGAATCGTGCGACCCGCTCCACACAAGGGTGCGGAACCAGTATGTCTTGTGACGCTTCTATGCCAATACGCAGTTCAAGCGCACCTTGCTGGCGTCCACGCAACATGGCAAGAATACGATGCGAGGGGAGGGTGCGAAGCGGTTCATTAAAGTCGAACCAGTCTCGAAAGTTCGCGCCTTCCGCCTCCTTGCCATCAGCTACTTTTGAATATAGGTAACCTTGTGTCCAGAGGTGATTACGCATGTCTGCCAAGAGGTCGGCATTTTCTGCATAGCGTTCGGCCAGAATATCGCGGGCACCATCGAGTGCAGCTTTAGGCTCGGTGATGCCAGCCTCAGCATTTAAGTATTGTGCGGCTAGTGCGAGCGGATCGCATTGCAAGTCGGCCAGAATGCCGTCTGCCAAAGGCTCTAGGCCCGCTTCTCGCGCGATTTGTGCGCGAGTGCGACGTTTGACCTTGAACGGCGCGTAGAGGTCCTCTAGGCGCTGTTTGGTATCCGCTTGCTTGATGGCTAGTTCGAGTTCTGGTGTCAGCTTATTTTGTTCGGTGATCGAGCTCAAAATCGCTGCACGGCGATCTTCGAGATCTCGCAAGTAGAGCAGACGTGTGTCCAGGTTACGCAACACGGTGTCGTCGAGCCCGCCCGTTGCTTCCTTGCGGTAGCGCGCAATAAACGGCACGGTTGCGCCATCTTGCAGCAGCTCAATGACGGCTGCGACTTGCTGTGGACGAATGCTTAACTCTTCTGCGAGCTGGGCAATGATGCGCAGTTCGGTGTCTGACGTGGCAGTACTTAAATCACTCATTTGATCAAACGCTTCTTGTAAGGCGACAAACGGACGATTTTGCCACATGTGGGGAGTGTCCTCAGTTCAGGCGGTATGATCCGGCATGCTTTGTTGGTATTTGATATGCAAGAACCCCTGATTTCCGAGATTTTTTCCCTCGATGGACCGCTAGCGGCGATGTCGCCTGGCTTTCGTGTGCGCACGACACAAATTGAGCTTGCGCAGGCCGTTGAGCGTACGATTGCAGAGCGATCCACCCTGATCGCTGAGGCGGGTACTGGCACGGGTAAGACGTGGGCCTATCTAGTGCCTGCGTTACTCGGCGGCGGTAAGGTATTGGTGTCAACAGGTACGCGAACCTTGCAGGATCAATTGTTTTCCCGAGATCTTCCGCGGGTACGCGAAGCGCTTAGCATCCCAGCCACAATCGCTTTGCTCAAAGGGCGGGGCAATTATGTGTGTCACTACCACCTTGAGCGCCTTCAGGGAGAAGACCGGGCCCTCAAATCCCGCGGCGAAGTGCATCAATTACGTAATATCCAGACGTTTGCTCAGCAAAGTCCGACGGGGGATCGGGCCGATCTGCCGACTGTGCCGGAAGATGCAGAAATCTGGCAACGGGTGACCTCGACACGCGAGAACTGCCTGGGTCAGGATTGCCCGAATGTTCGAGATTGTTTTGTGTTGAAGGCGCGTCGCCAGGCACAGGAAGCTGATGTTGTTGTAATCAACCACGCTTTATTTATGGCTGATCTGATGCTGCGCGATGAGGGCGTCACCGATTTATTGCCTGCAGCCGATACGGTCGTGTTTGATGAAGCCCATCAGTTGCCCGATACGGCGACACGTTTTTTAGGCTCGAGTGTATCGACGCATCAATTGCTGGACTTGGGGCGTTTGATTGAGACGGCAGGCTTAGCCCATGCGCGTGAGCTCACGAACTGGTCTGAGCAAGCTCGCGCGCTTGAGCAATCGACGCGCGAGTTACGTTTGAGTTGTGCTGCTCTAGAGAACATGCCTTCACGCCGTGTCACGTTCGAGGCATTTCCCGAGCCTGCAGCGTTTGATATTGCCCGAGATGCGTTGCAGACCTCGCTTGATGCGGTGGGTCAGTTGCTTTCAAGCGTTGAAGAGAAGCATCCCGATCTTGCGACTGCTGCGCGTACGGCGCGTGAGTTGGCTGAGCGACTAGCTGAGTGGGGGCAACCTGCTAGAGGCGTGCGCTCTGATGCGCAAGATCTACATCAAATCGTTCGTTGGGTTGAGTTAGGTCTGCATCATGTGCGGCTGCATGCGGCGCCTTTGTCTGTTGCGGAGGCCTTCTCTCGCTACCGTCAAGGTGGACAGGCATGGATATTTACTTCGGCGACATTGTCGGTGCACGGTGATTTTTCTCATTTCACCGAGAGGCTTGGATTACAGAACGCCGAGACTGTGCGGATGGAGTCTCCCTTCGACTATGCCAAGCAAGCGATGCTGTTTGTACCGCAGAGCCTACCTGCACCACAGTCGTCAGAGTTCTTGCCAGCTTTCGTTGAGCAACTGATGCCACTTATTCAGGCGAGCCAGGGTGGTGCGTTGGTGCTATGTACAACCTTACGAGCGGTCGAGCGCGTCGCGGGCTTGTTGGCTGACGCCTATGATCGTGTAGGCTTGAGCTGGCCGATCATGCGCCAGGGTAATGGCACGCGACGCGATCTGCTTGAGCGATTTCGAACTCTCGACCATGCTGTGTTGGTGGGTAGCGCAAGTTTTTGGGAAGGTATCGATGTGGCGGGAGATCGTCTCACGCTGGTGGCCATCGATAAACTACCGTTTGCTCCACCTGATGACCCCGTGCTTGAGGCACGCTTACGGGCATGTCGCAGCCGCGGGGGCAATCCTTTTATGGAATATCAACTACCCGAGGCTGCCATTGCGCTTAAGCAAGGTGCGGGACGTTTGATTCGTAGTGAGACCGACTGGGGGGTTCTGATGGTGGGGGACACGCGCCTCGTCGACAAGCCGTATGGCAAGCAACTCTGGCGCGGGCTACCTCCGTTTGCCCGGACCCGCGTGCTTCAAGAGGCTGTCGAGTTTTTGACCTTAAAACAGGCGTAGCGGGTTCCAGACACTGTAGCGATCTGGGAAGCCTTCGCTGATTAACTTTGTCTTCGGAAAGTTTTTCAACAACACGCGCTCGGTGTCGTCACGCATGTCTTTCATGCCTAACTTTTCATAGGACTTCATCATCACGTAGAGTGCGACCTCAGCAGAGGGGACGCCTTGAAAGTCTGTGATCACTGTTTGTGCGCGGTTGATCGCAGCAACGTACGCATAACGCTCGTAGTAGTAGCGTGCAACAGCGGCTTCGTTTTCTGCCATCGTACCGACGAGCCACGCCATGCGCTTGCGTGCATCGGGCGTGTAACGGCTATCGGGGAATAGGGTAATGAGTTCGTTGAACGCAGCGTACGATTGACGTAGTGCGCGCGGGTCACGTTCGCCGGGTTTTTGACCGGTAATTGATGAGAAGACGGCACTCGGGGGGGTGAAGTTGATCAGTCCTTTGAGATACAGCGCATAGTCCGTAGCTGGACTTCCCGGATATTGCTGCTGGAATCTGCCAAGAGTTGCTAGCGCAAGTTCTGGCTCTCTGTCTTTCCAATAACAGTAAGCCAAGTTAATAAGAGACTGTTGCGCATAAACACCAAAAGGGAAGCGTGATTCAATCGCTAAAAAGCGTTCTTTAGCGATTCGCCAGTTGGCGCTATTCATTTCGGTTTTGCCGTCCTGGAACAAGCGTTCGGCGTTCCAGTTGGCGGTGGGATCATATTCAGGCTGGGTCGAGCCGCAGCCAGCAAGCGCAACCACAGCAAATACCAGCAACAAGCGGCTGAGTAAGGCGGTGGCCCGGGAGGTCCAGAGCAAAGAAAAAGTGGGCAGACCCATCACAAAATGATCCTTGGTGTTAGCATTCTCTGCTGATTATAAGACGAGTCCCAATGCCTGATACGCCTATTTCTGATGATGGTCTGCCCGAAGATGAACCGCAGTTATTTCGGGTGACTGATAACCAAGCGCTGGAGCGCCTGGACAAGGTGCTGGCGCAGCTTGTTCCGCACCACTCACGCAGCCGATTGCAAACATGGATTGAGCGAGGCCACGTACTGGTAAATGGTAAGCCTGCCAAGATTCGGCAAACCCTGCATGAAGACGATTTGATTACTGTTTATGAGCAGGAGTCGCCTGAAGATCAAGCATTCACGCCTGAGCAAGTCGATTTTGAGGTTGTGGATGAGAGCCCAGATTGGGTGGTTGTAAACAAACCGGTCGGCTTGGTGACCCACCCGGGTGCTGGTAACTGGGGCGGTACGCTGCTTAATGGCTTGCTATACCGCTACCCGGAACTGGCGCATGTGGCGCGGGCCGGTATCGTGCACCGCCTGGATAAGGACACCTCTGGTTTGCTCGTTGTCGCCCGTAACGAGGTGGCTCAGACTCACTTGGTACGGCAGTTGCAGGCCCGCACTATGGGGAGAGAGTATCTGGCCTTGGCCCACGGTCGCATGTTGAACGCCGGGACCGTGGATCGCCCCATCGGACGTGATCCGCGTGTGCCAGTGCGTATGTCGGTCGAGCGACCCAATGCACCCAAAGCGGCTATTACGCACTACAGCTTGTTGCGCGGGGGCGAATATCAAGATTCGAACATTTCAGAGGTGAGTTGCCGCCTCGAGACAGGCCGCACGCATCAGATTCGCGTGCACCTGGCGAGTCTTGGGCATCCTTTGCTCGGAGACACCCAGTATGGCGGTCGGCTGCTCGGCGACGCACACCGGCAAATGTTGCACGCCTATCGCTTGCGCTTTGATGATCCGAGCACGGACACTGAGGTCTCGTTTGTTGCGCCGGTCCCAGAGGATATGGGCAAGGTGCTTGAGGGGATCCAGTGGAAATAAAAGTAGCCCCTGACTTGCAGCTGGTTTTTCCAAGCGCTCCGTGGACAGGCGTGCAAATGTTTTGCACAACAAGGGCAGGCGGAGTGGGTCGTGCGCCGTATGACAACTTCAATCTAGGCTTGGGTGCAGGGGATCTTCCAGAGGTTGTTCACAAGAATCGACAGATTCTGCGTGGATTGTTGCCCGCTGATCCTGTCTGGCTCAACCAGGTGCATGGGGTTCGAGTAATTGATGCTGATGACCCAGCCCAATGCCAGGAGCAAGGAGCTGCACCCCGCGCCGATGCGAGTGTGACGTCGCAACCCGGACGTGTGTTGGCGGTGCTGACTGCCGATTGTCTATCTGTCGTGATTGCAGACGAGAAAGGGAGCGTTGTGGGCGCGGCCCATGCCGGCTGGAAAGGGTTGGCGGGCGGCGTACTCGAAGCAATGGTTGAACAGTTGCAGCGTAAGCGGCAGCATAAGGGCCTGACAGAGACTTGCACCTGGCACGCATGGATTGGCCCCGGCATTGGCGCGCGCGCGTTTCAGGTAGGTGAGGACGTACGTCAGGCTTTTGGCCAGGATGGGGATCCGAGCTCAGGTTTGTTCGTGGTTGATCCGGTCGAGCTTGGCAAATGGCGTGCCGATTTGGCGGGTTTGGCTGAGCGACGTCTGTCGCGCCTTGGGGTGCAGCAGATTGAGAAGTCTGGAAGTTGTACCGTAACTGATCACACAGCCGATGGAGCTAAGAAATTCTTTTCTTATCGAAGAGATCGTCAAACTGGACGTATGGCAACACTTGCCTGGTTGGGCTAAGCAAATCACCTAATTGACAATCATCATATTGCAGCGCACGATTCTTATTGCGCTGCAAAATGAAGTCAATACCGTCCCATAGGATCTTGAATTGAACTTTCCTTTCCCTGAAGGTTGGCAAATCCCGACCGGGGTGCCCTCTGAGGCTCTCACAAAAATTCAGCATGACTTTATGCAAGGTTGGCAGCAGCTCTCCCAGGAGGCCGCAACGGGTCATCTGCCACCAATTAAAGATCGACGTTTTGCTGCTCCTGCTTGGGCAAGCAGCCCAGCGCACTTGATGATGGCGCATTTGTACCTTTTGTCGGCCAACGCGATGGGCAAAATGGTAGAGGCTTCGGATGCAGCGCCTGAAGTGAAAGACCGCTTACAGTTTTCGGTGATGCAGTGGGTCGATGCCTTATCTCCCGCTAATTTCTTCGCGACGAATCCTGATGCACAAGCGGCATTAGTTGACTCGGGCGGCGAGAGCCTTGTGGCGGGTTTAAAAAATTTGCTTTCCGACGTGCAGCGCGGGCGTATTAGTCAGACCGATGAAACAAAGTTTCAGGTTGGCGAGAATGTAGCAACCACCGCTGGGGCTGTGGTGTTTCAGAATCGCTTCTTTCAGCTACTTCAATACACACCAACTACCACGACAGTCTTTCAGCGTCCGATTTTATTGGTGCCACCGTGCATCAATAAATTCTATATTTTGGATCTGCAACCCGAGAACTCGTTCGTACGTCATGCGGTAGAGCAAGGCTTCACCGTGTTTCTGATGTCGTGGCGCAACCCCTTGGAAGAAGATCAAGATGGCATTGATCGCGCAACTTGGGATGATTATCTAGAAGAGGGCGTTCTCAAGGCGATTGAGGTGACGCGCGAGATATCAGGCCAAAAGCAGATCAATGCGCTGGGCTTCTGCGTCGGAGGCACGATACTCGCTACCGCGTTGGCGGTTGCAGCTGCGCGCGGTGAACAACCTGTCTCTGCTTTAACGATGCTGACCTCAATGGTTGATTTCAAAGACACAGGGGCGCTCGGCGTCTTCGTCGATGAGCAGCACGCCAAGCTGCGTGAGCAGCAGATGGGCCAAGGCGGATTAATGTCTGCGCGCGAGCTCGGTGCAACGTTTTCATTTTTGCGTCCGAATGAATTGGTGTGGAACTACGTTGTTTCCAACTACTTAAAAGGTGAAACGCCAGCAGCGTTTGATTTGCTGTTCTGGAACGGAGACAGCACGAATTTGCCAGGGCCCTTCTTTACTTGGTATTTTCGCAATACTTACCTTGAGAATAAGTTGCGTGCACCGAACAAACTAACCTGTTGTGGTGAGCGAATTGATCTGCGCAAACTGAACATGCCCACCTATCTGTATGCGTCGCGAGAGGATCATATTGTTCCTTGGCGTTCGGCCTTCTCCTCGATGTCTTTATTCTCAGGAGATAACCGTTTTGTATTGGGTGCCTCAGGCCATATCGCGGGTGTGATTAATCCGCCTGCTAAGAAAAAGCGTAATTACTGGGTAGGGAGCGACAAGTCTTCGCACACTGATCCAGTTAAGTGGGAAGCACAGGCGACGGAAGTCGCCGGTAGCTGGTGGCCTGATTGGTATGAATGGTTAGCGGCCCAAAGCGGTAAGAAGGTTAAAGCCCCCAAGTCGCTGGGAAACACAAAAAACAAGGTGATCGAGGCAGCGCCTGGGTCCTATGTAAAGGTTAGAGCAGTTTAGCGTGGTGCCAAGCCGAAATCTCGGCAAAGGGAGAAGACGATGAGTACAAAGATTGCTTACGTAACTGGCGGTATGGGTGGCATCGGTACCGCGATTTGTCAAAGATTGTCTAAAGAAGGAATGACTGTGATTGCCGGGTGCGGCCCGAGTCGCGATCATCAGCAGTGGATTGATGAGCAGGCAGCCTTAGGCTATACGTTTTACGCGTCGGTCGGTAACGTCTCGGATTGGGAGTCTTGCTCTGCGGCTTTCAAGAAAGTGCGCGATGAGCATGGCCCAGTAGACGTTTTGGTCAACAACGCAGGCATTACGCGTGATGGCGTTTTTCGTAAAATGACGGCAGATGACTGGCGCGCCGTAATGGATACAAACCTAAATAGTTTGTTCAATGTGACGAAGCAGGTGATTGATGGCATGGCTGACCGCGGTTTTGGTCGCATTATCAATATCAGCTCCGTCAATGGTCAAAAAGGCCAGTTTGGCCAGTGTAATTACGCGACAGCAAAAGCAGGCATTCATGGTTTTACAATGTCTTTGGCTCTTGAAGTTGCGAGTAAAGGCGTGACAGTAAATACCGTATCGCCTGGTTACATTGGTACCGATATGGTTCGTGCGATTCGGCCGGATGTGCTTGAAAAAATCGTGTCAACCATTCCCGTGAAACGTTTGGGACGTCCTGAAGAGATCGCCTCGATCGTCGCTTGGATCGCCTCGGAAGAATCAGGTTTTTCAACGGGTGCAGACTTCTCGTTGAACGGTGGTTTGCATATGGGCTAAGCCCAAGGTAGTAAAAAAATTAAAACAAGTATTGGGGAAAGTAATGACAGAAGCAGCAGATACAACCGTGCGGTTGATTAAGAAGTATCCCAACCGCCGGTTGTACGATACACAAACGAGCACTTACATCACATTGGCGGATGTTAAGCAGTTGGTTCTCGAGAACGAGTCTTTCAAGGTGGTTGATGCGAAGTCAGCCGAAGACCTGACACGAAGTATTTTGTTGCAGATTATTCTTGAAGAAGAAAGTGGCGGCGTACCGATGTTCTCATCAACGATGCTTGCACAGGTCATCCGGTTTTATGGTCACGCCATGCAAGGGATGATGGGCTCGTATCTCGAGAAAAACATTCAAGTCTTTATGGAAGTGCAGGACCGTATGACCGAGCAGTCAAAAGGTTTGTATGGCGGTGCGAATCAGTTCTCGCCTGAGGCCTGGACGCAACTAATGACTGCGCAAACGCCAGCCTTGCAAAACATGATGAATAGTTATGTTGAGCAAAGCAAGAACCTATTCTCTGCTTTCCCGTTTGCACCAACAAGCGCAAACGAGAAAAGCAAGAGTTAAGCTTCAGCGATTCGTTTTGCTAGGTGACCAAGTGCTTCTTGCACTTGGTCAACTAGTATCAAACAGAGATGCCCAGGCTCTAGCTTGGCTAGCGCTGTATCGATCGCAGTGAATTCGCCACGAATTTCGACGATCTCTTTCGTGCGGCTCGCATTTTTCAGGCCCAGTTGCAGGAGCGCAAGTACTTCGCCGTCTTCACGACCGCGTTGGCACTGGTCTTGATACAGAATCGCTTGGTCGAAGGATTTTCCCAGGATTTCTGTTTGCTGAATGATGTCTTCATCGCGGCGATCGCCGGCGCCACTAATCACAACCATGCGTTTGTTTGCAGGGATGGTTTCGATTGCTTGGATTAACGCAAGAATTGCATCTGGGTTGTGGCCATAGTCAGCGATGACCGTTGCACCCCGGTAGTCAAAGACGTTAAAGCGCCCGGGGGCGGTTTGGGCATCGTTCACAAAAGTGGCGAGGCCCATTTCAATGATGCTCCAGTCCAGTCCAAGCGCCCAGGCTGCAGCAATAGATGCCATCGCATTTTCTGTCTGAAATGTGATGGTGCCGTTGCGTGTTAATGGAATCGCTTTGAGGGGAATACGGTGCTCTTTGCCGGCCTCACTGCACACAATGTGTTCGCCATCAACAAATACGACACGTTTGCCTTGCGCACGATGGGTGTTTAAAGCTGGAAGAAGCTTGTCGTGTGAGAAAAAGGTGACCGAGCCCGGGCATGCGTCCGCCATACCAACAACCATGGCATCTGCGGCATTAAGCACAGCACAACCGTGCGGCGCAACGTTCTGAACGATAACGCGCTTAACGAGTGCAATCCCATCAGTGGTACTGATGAAGTTCATCCCAAGGTGATCGCCAATGCCAATGTTTGTAACGATCGCGACATCACATTGATCAAAGGCGAGGCCTTCGCGCAAGATTCCGCCACGCGCAGTTTCTAATACTGCTGCATCGACATCCGGATGCATCAGCACGTTACGGGCACTGCGTGGTCCACTGCAGTCACCGGTATCGATGCAGCGCTGTTCAATATAGACGCCATCAGAGTTAGTCATGCCAACGCGCTTGCCGCTTGTCCTCAGCAAATGGGCAGTGAGTCGCACGGTCGTTGTCTTTCCATTCGTTCCCGTGACAGCCACTACAGGTATACGTGCGTTGTCGTTTTCCCCGAACATCGTTGACACGATCGCTTCGCCTACGGGGCGGGCTTTGCCAAAGGATGGACTTAAATGCATCCGCAGCCCAGGCGCTGCATTAATTTCTACGATACCGGCACGTTGCTCTTCCATCGGTTTGGCAACAGTTTCCGCGACGAGGTCCACACCAGCAATATCTAGTCCGACCATTTGTGCTGCCGTGACAATGCGCGCTGACAGTTCTGGATGGACCTCATCCGTAACATCAGTCGCGCTTCCGCCTGTGCTTAAGTTTGCGTTGTTACGCAAAAGAATCCGCCTGCCTTTTTCAGGCACGGATTGCGAAGTCAAGCCTTGGTTAGCCAGGGTCGAGATCGCAATGTCGTCAAAGCGAATCTTGGTCAACGCTGTCGCGTGTCCATCACCGCGCAGGGGATCTTGATTAACCTGGTCGACAAGTTGGGCAATCGTGTGCGTGCCATCGCCGATTACATTAGGTGGATCTCGACGTGCGGCAGCGATTAGTTTGTTACCAATCACGAGCATTCGGAAATCGTGACCGGGAATGTATTGTTCGACAATGACATCGCGGCTGATGTCGCTAGCGACCGCAAAAGCTTTTGCCAGTTGTTCTCGAGTCTCTATGTTGACCGCTACGCCTTTGCCCTGATTGCCATCGCGGGGTTTCACCACAACGGGTAACCCAATCTTGTTGGCAATCTCCCAAGCGTGTTCTTCGTCCGACACCACAAAGCCTGCGGGCACAGGAACCCCTGCAGCCTCAAGAAGCATCTTCGTCAGGTCTTTATCTTGTGCGATTGCTTCTGCGATTGCGCTTGTGTTGCTTGTCTCTGCCGCTTGAATGCGTCGCTGTTTACTACCCCAGCCAAACTGCACCAGACTACCTTCTGTGAGGCGGCGATATGGCACGCCGCGCGCAAGCGCTGCGTCAACAATTGAGCCCGTGCTGGGTCCAAGGCGCACGTCTTCGTCTAGCTCACGTAGTTTGGACAATGCGAGTTTGATGTCAAAGGGTTCGTCGTTCAGGGCGGCGAGGCATAGGGCCTCAGCCAGGTCCATCGCTAATCGACCCACAGGCTCTTCTGTGTACTGAAAAACAATCTGGAAAACACCCGCCTCAGGTGTTGCAATCGTTCGCCCGAAGGCGACAGGACACCCTGCTGATGCTTGCAGTCCGAGACCCACTGCCTCAAGGGCATGCGCCACGCTGATTGGTTCTTTGTGGCCAAAGGGCCGCAGCGGTTTGATATCGGGAAACCGAGCGCGCAGGCGTGTCACAAACTCTGGCATTTGATCGAGGTCAGCCTCCGGCCCGGCGCATGTGACGACCGCTTCGATCGCCGTATGTTTACTCCACAAATTGGGACCACGCAAAGCACGAATACGAGAAACTTCCATTTATTTTCCTGTGGAAAAAACGACGCTCACCGCAATGGCGGAATATTAGCGCAGTGCGTGTAGTAGGTCACGCTGGTAGAGCCGTGTTTGGGTTGAATCCTAAGAGCCCGGCTTCAATCAGTTCGATCGATACGCCGAGTGCCCATGCAGCGGCCGCAGCTGCTAAAACATTACAGATTTGTTGGTGGTCCTGTGCTTGCTTCGTGCAGGAAATTGCCGACATATTGCACAGATTATGACGGCGAGCTCCCTCGGCCATGACAAGCTGTCCGTGGTCCATGAATACTGCCCGATGACCGGCAGCAACGTGTGCCGTGAGGGCAGGGGTCGAGGCAGATTTGCTAAACAAAGTCACTTGCCCATCGCAGTATTGCGATAAGGCGAGCAGTTGGGGGTCATCGGCTAGCAATACAGCCGTGCCGGAGGGCAATACGACATCCATCTGTGTGCGGTAGACATCGCTGCGTTCAAGCGGTGAAAAGATCTTGTACTCCGAGAGGTCCTGATTCCAGTCGATGTTTGTGATGATGCCAACCTCACAACGTTCGTAGGTCAGGCCTTCGCTCAGAATTTGCTTAGCGCCGTTCTCGAGTACGACTGCTTGTACTTCTCGATTCAGTAGGATGCGTCTGGCGTTTTCGTGATTTGCGCTATTACCTGCGTGCAGTTTGCGTCGTTGAACGAAAAGACCCTCGGTGGTCGATAAGCCGGTGTTCCAGCCATGTAGGCACAATAGGTGATAAAGAATTTTACCCACCATGCTCTTGCCATACGTACCCGTAATACCAACGACCGGCACGCGTGCCATATCACCAGGCGGGAAGGTGTAGCCCACGATATCGCGGCCGACTTGGCGGGCCTGTCCGATTGCTGGCTTTAAATGCATGAGCAATCCGGGACCTGCGTTCACTTCCACAATTGCACCGTGTTGCGCAATGAGTGGCTTAGAGATGTCTTGCACCACGAGATCGATACCTGCGATGTCCAAACCCACGATCCGAGCTGCGGTGCAAACCGTTGAGGCAATATCCGGATGTACTTCTTCGGTGCAATCAATCGCAACGTTGCCATTGCGCTGAATCACAACGGTTTGTCCCGCTGCAGGAATGGATTCCCACGAAAACCCCTGACGCGCGATTTCCAGTTCTACAACAGAGTCGAGCTTGATGTAGTTCAGAGGCAGGTCTTCTTCTCGTCCACGCTGAGGGTCTGCGTTTAGTTGGGACTCAATCAGCGCTCGTACGGTGTGCTTACCGTCGCCCGTGATGCACGCATGCTGCCCTTTAGCAGCGGCGATCAGCTTGCCACCTACCACGAGCAACCGGTGCTCATAGCCTGCGATAAAGCGCTCTACTAAGACGCCTGATCCTTCTTGTTCGGCCAAGGGATAGGCCGCAAGAATTTCTGCCTCAGTGGAAAGGTTGGTAAAGACACCGCGACCGTGGTTGCCATCACTCGGTTTGACGACGACGGGTAGACCAATTTCTTGGGCCGCCTCCCAGGCCTGGGCTGCACTTTCGACCGCTTGACCCTGCGGGACAGGCACACCGCAGGATTGCAAGAGCGATTTGGTGAGATCCTTGTCGCGCGAGATCGTTTCAGCGATCGCGCCGGTGTTGTCCGTTTCTGCTGTCCAGATACGACGTTGGTTGATGCCGTACCCTAACTGCAGCAAATTACCTGCACTCAAGCGAATAGCTGGGATATCGCGATCATCGGCGGCATCGACGATGCATGCCGTGCTTGGCCCTAGGCAATGTTTGATACGTAATGTGTGTAGCGCTTCAGTGATAGGACCAACCGGGGGGATTGAGCCGTCGACCGCGCCGGATATCAAGGCGATTGCCGATTTCAATGCTTCGTGTGTGACTGTCTCGTGCCAAGCACGCACAATCACTTTATATAGGTTGGGTGTATCGGTCGCACGCGTTTCACCAAAGCCACCCGGCATTCCAGCAAGTTGTTGCAACACAAGTGTGACGTGCTCAACCAGAGCAGGGGTCCACTGCCCATTCTGAAACTGCTTGGCGAACCCTTTTGACGCTTCGATTCCCGCACCTGGGGAAACTAAGGTCGGTAAAGCACTCGTCAGAAAAGCGTATGCGCTTTGGAGTACGGCCGTGGGTAGAGCGTTTAACGCGCCCAGATCAAGCCAGGCCTCAAGAACAGGCCGATAGGTCCAGATATTCGGTCCTTTTAGACTTACCAGACGCTGGATCGTGATGTGACGGTGACTCATGGTGAAATAAAAGTAATGCTGCGCCGCAGCAATTGCGGATTTGTCTCATTATCGCAGTAAAAACATGGCGCGGTGCATTTAGCCTACCCCGCCGCTCTCTGGCTGACGGGTTGGTCGTTATACTTGTACTGTTTAATGATAATCCGAGCTAGCCAAATTCATCCGATGAACCGCTTTTCGTTGAAGTGGGTGATCTGTGGGCCTGGGCATACCGAGCTGCTGACATGACACCACTCTCAACTGCAGAGTCCCCGCTCAACATTACGTTGCCAAGTGGCTGGTCTAGCGCCGCGATGGCTCTGCTCGAGCCTGAAGAACGCATTTTGGCGTGGCTCGAGCCTGATTTAGACGAAAAGCTGTATTTCGCGACTGGCGCAATCGTATTGACGTCTAAGCGCCTGCTCACGCGCGCTCCGAATCAACAGGACTGGTTGACGTGGAACATCGTTGCAACCCAATCCTTGCAGCATCGTGATCATGCGGGTGTGGGCACGATCGAACTGTTTAACGAAGGGCACCGATTAGCCGTTTGGCGTCATACCTTAGGGATGGCGCCCGCAGTGAGTCGGCTCACCGACTCCTTTGGAGTGGTTCAGCAAAAGTTGGCGAACCCCGAGGCTGTGGTGGCGGTCGATGCTGCGTCCTGCCCGACCTGCGGCACTCCTTACGCACCTGATCAAGATGAGTGTGCGGTGTGCGACGACGATCCCGTTGGTCCTACTGACACTTGGGCACTTTTGCGACTCGCGCGTTTTGCTGTGCCGTATCGCGGTGCACTGATTGTTGGTTTGATCCTCACGCTATTGTCTACGGCGGCGACGCTTATTCCGCCGTATTTGACGATGCCACTGATGGACGATGTCTTGATTCCGTTTCAAAACGGCAAGCCGATCGACTATGACTTGGTCGCCTTTTATTTGACGGGTGTCGTGGTTGCAGCCTTACTCGCCTGGTTGCTCGGATGGGCTCGCACCTACCTATTGGCGTGGGTCAGCGAACGGATAGGCGCGGATCTACGCACAACGACTTTCAGGCATTTGCAAACATTGTCGCTGCAATATTTTGGTGGCAAGCGCACGGGCGATTTAATGGCGCGCATCGGCGCGGAGACAGATCGCATCAATTTGTTTTTGTCGCTGCATTTGCTCGACTTCTTGAATGACGTGCTGATGATTGTGATGACAGCATGTATTTTGATTTCGATTGATCCTTGGCTGGCCGTCACGACCCTCATTCCTTTGCCGTTGATTCTCTGGCTAATTCATCTCGTGCGCCATCGCTTGCGTTTTGGTTTCGAAAAAGTGGATAGGTCGTGGAGCGAGTTGACCAACGTGCTCGCTGACACGATTCCAGGCATTCGCGTCGTGAAGGCGTTTGCCCAGGAGAATCGTGAGGTTGCACGTTTTCGTGAGGCGAATGATCGGTATCTTGGCGTGAATGATCGTATCAATAAAGTCTGGGCACTCTTTGCGCCGACGGTTACGCTGCTGACAGAAGTTGGTTTGTTGGTTGTTTGGATTTTCGGAATTTCACAAGTGGCTTCGAGCACCATCACGGTTGGCGTGCTTGCTGCCTTCCTGGCCTACATCGCGCGGTTTTATACGCGACTTGATTCGATGAGCCGTATCGTTTCACACACGCAACAGGCTGCGGCCGGGGCAAAACGTATTTTTGATATCTTGGACCACGTCTCGAGCGTGCCGGATGCGCAGCGGCCCGTGCCGCTTGATCGCATGGAAGGCAAGATTGAGATCCGTAATATCGGTTTTCGCTATGGCAGCCGCAGCGTCCTCAAGAACGTGAGCCTCAATATTGGTGCTGGCGAGATGATTGGTCTGGTTGGTCACAGTGGCTCCGGCAAGAGCTCGCTCGTGAATTTGATTTGCCGTTTTTATGATGTGACGGAAGGTGGCATTCGTGTGGATGGCGTGGATATTCGTTCGTATTCCTTGAACTCATATCGCCGCAACATCGGACTGGTTTTGCAAGAGCCGTTTTTGTTTTTTGGCACGATTGCTGAGAACATTGCGTATGGAAAACCAGATGCCTCCCGGGAAGAAATTATTTCTGCTGCCCGAGCTGCGCGCGCGCATGACTTTATTTTGCGTCTGCCGCAAGGCTACGACTCGCTAGTGGGTGAGCGCGGACAAGCGTTGTCTGGTGGCGAGCGTCAGCGTATTTCGATTGCACGTGCATTGCTGATTGATCCGCGTATTTTGATTTTGGATGAGGCAACTTCCTCGGTCGATACAACCACCGAGATGGAAATTCAGGAAGCCCTCGATAACCTGATTCAAGGGCGGACAACGATTGCAATCGCGCACCGACTGAGCACGCTTCGAAAAGCGGATCGCTTGGTTGTGCTTGATCGTGGTGCCATCGTCGAGATTGGTAATCACGAAGACTTGATGGCCAGAGGCGGTGCCTATTACGACTTGTACGAGGCACAGACGCGCCAGGTTGATGCCGAGGCGCCGCTTCAGGGTGCAGGGCCTGGAGGTCAAGCTTGATGGATTTTCAGCTGACGCGCAATCAGGCGGGAAAACTTGTCCTGACGCTAACGGATGGAGCAGTACACGAAGGTGTGCTGCCTGTGCGCGCTTTTCCTGTGCATGCGCCGAATGATTATGTTGCCCTGGTGGGTACGGAAGGTAAAGAACTGGTTTGGATTGATCGGCTCGAAGATCTAACAGAAGATGTTCGCACGCTGATTCTTGAGGAAATCGCCTCGCGTGAGGTGATGCCGACGATTTTGAATATTACTAATGTCTCCACTTATTCGACCCCGAGCACCTGGGATGTTACGACCGATCGCGGAGCGACAAAGTTCGTATTAAAGGGTGAAGAGGATATCCGGCGTTTAGTAGGTACAGCGCTGATCATCACAGATAGCCATGGCATGCGTTTTTATATCGCCGACATGGCACATCTTGATAAGAATAGTCGCCGAGTACTGGATCGATTTTTATGATTGAAGCGTTCCTGATGTCGACGGGGATAGTGGCCCTTGCTGAGATGGGCGACAAGACGCAGTTGTTATCCTTGGTGTTAGCGGCACGATATCGCAAGCCGCTGCCGATCATTTTGGGTATTCTTGTCGCAACATTACTCAACCATGCCGTGGCAGGGGCAGTGGGATCGTGGCTCACACACTGGTTTGGTCCCTCTGTCATGCGTTGGGTGTTAGGTGTTTCTTTCCTAGGTATGGCAGTTTGGATTTTGATTCCAGACAAGCTCGATGACACCGATGCCGACCCGAAAGGTGGAATTTTTCTGACGACGGTGGTGGCGTTCTTCTTGGCCGAGATGGGCGATAAAACACAGTTCGCAACAGTTGCGCTTGCCGCACAGTATGCGTCGTTGTGGGCGGTCGTCATGGGCACAACGGCCGGAATGATGTTGGCCAATGCACCGGCGGTGCTGCTGGGTGATCGGATTACGCGCGTTGTGCCAATGCGCACAGTGCATATCATCGCGGCAATTCTATTCGCTGTCTTGGGCGTGCTTGCCCTGTTTGATGTGGGCTCACTGACTGCGATTTAACGCCTCGGATGTGGGCTCATCGCAGCTTGACGAGTTGCTTGCCAAAGTTCTCGCCGCGCAGCATGCCCACAAATGCTTGGGGTGCATGTTCCAAGCCTTCTACGATCGATTCCTTGAACTTCAGTTTTCCGCTGACGACGCGTTCAACGAGTTGCGCTCGAATGCCCGGCCAGGTCTCTAGTTTGTCTGAGACGATGAACCCTTGCACACGTATGCGATTAATCAGAATAGAGCGCAGTGTGCGATGTGCGTGCGGATCGCGATTGAATTCGGACACCATTCCGCAAAGCGCAACCCGCGAGAAGACATTCATACGTGTGAGTAGCGTTTCAAAAATTTCGCCACCGACGTTTTCAAAGAGGCAGTCAATGCCTTGGGGTAGTAGCGCGTCGAGTTGCGCGTGAAAGTCTGTGGCGCGGTGGTCCGCACAGGCGTCAAAGCCTAGCTCTTTCACAACGTAATCACATTTTGCTCGACCTCCAGCAACACCCACCACGCGACAACCAGCTTGTTTCGCAAGTTGCCCGACAACACTGCCTACCGCACCCGATGCAGCGTCGACAACGACCGTCTCACCTGGTTTAGGCTGACAAATGTCGATTAGCCCAGTCCAGGCTGTGATGCCTGGCATACCCAGCACGCCAAGGTAGGCGGATGCGCGAACGCGCGACGCATCAATTTTTGTAACGGCCTGCGCCGGCATGGTTGCGTAAAGCCGCCATCCGCTGGCGGCTAACACGGTGTCGCCCACAGCAAAAGCGTTTGAGCGGGACTCGATTACGGTGCCGACCGCGCCACCTACCATGACGTCCCCTGGGTTGACCCCCTTGGCATAAGACTTTGCATCGGAGATACGGCTGCGCATGTAGGGGTCTAAAGACAGCCAGTCGTTCTGAATCAGAACCTCGCCGTCAGCAGGGAGGGGCATAGGGGCTTCGATCAGCTCGAAATTGTCAGCGGTGACCCAGCCCGTTGGGCGGCTTGCGAGTCTTATGTATTTATTCAGCATAGGGTTCGATGCATCTAATTTTGTTAGGGTAAACGCTAATAAAAATACTAAGGAAAGGGTCTTGGATCCCCACGGCTTTTTAAATCCCAAGATAGAGTGGGGATCTGGTGACGGCGGTGTTTCCCTCAGTTAATATCAATTCAGTTTATTCCTACTTTCCATCCGCGGGAGCACCCAAATGGCGATACAGCTAAAAGTTAATGGTAAAGATCACAGCGTCGATGTCGACCCCACCACGCCCCTGCTTTGGGTGATTCGTGAACAAGTTGGTTTGACCGGTACGAAGTACGGCTGCGGAATCGCGCAGTGCGGTTCCTGTACCGTGATGCTTGAAGGGCAGGCTATCCGTTCGTGTGTGATCCCTGTCAGTGCTGCTGCTGGTAAAAATGTACAGACCGTCGAGGGTCTCGCTGCCGATGGCAAACTCACAAAATTGCAGCAGGCCTGGATCGATCATCAAGTGCCACAGTGCGGTTTTTGTCAGTCAGGCATGTTGATGGCTGCGACTGATTTGTTGGCTAAGAAGCCAAAACCAACTGACGCGGACATCGATGCCGCGATGACAAACATTTGCCGTTGCGGAAGCTTCCAAGAAGTCCGCGCTGCGATCCACTCTGTTGCTAAAGCCTAAGGGGTCTTCACATGAATGCACGCGTCCCGAATCCTTCCCGCAGACAGTTTATTGTTGGCTCAACTGCAGTCAGCACAGGTCTTGCAATTGGTTTGCAGTTTCCGTTTATCAGTTCCGCACAATCAGTCGCCGCGACACCTGAGATTGGTGTGTGGGTAGTTGTGAAGCCCGACGACACCGTTGTCGTGCGTGTTGTGCGATCAGAAATGGGTCAGGGCACCATCACTGGCCTGGCACAAATGGTTGCTGAAGAGCTTGAGTGCGATTGGAAGAAGGTCACGACTGAATATCCCACACCGGGCCAAAGCTTGGCGCGCAAGCGTCCATGGGGTGATTTTTCTACTGGTGGTAGCCGCGGTATTCGTACTTCAGAACAATACGTTCGTAAAGGCGGTGCTGCTGCGCGCATGATGTTGGTGCAAGCTGCTGCGGATGAGTGGAAAGTGCCCGCTGCTGAATGCGTTGCAGCCGAAAGCGTTATCACACACACACCGAGCGGCCGTAAAACGACGTTTGGTAAAGTTGCATTGGCCGCATCGAAGCTGCCTGTGCCGACTGAGATCACACTCAAGGATCCCAAGGCTTGGAAGATCATTGGTAAGTCGGTACAGCGTATCGACACGTTCCAAGACAAAGTGACTGGCAAGCAGGTGTACGGCATGGATTTGACAATGCCAGGCATGCTCGTTGCAACGATCAAAGAGTCCCCAGTGTTTGGTGGCAAGGTAAAGAGTTTTGACGCCGCCAAAATTTCTGGAATGAAGGGCGTGAAAAAAGTGGTGCAGGTTGGTGACACTGCTGTGGCCGTTGTTGCGGATACATTTTGGATTGCCAAGACTGCTCTGGATGCTCTGCCAATCGTTTGGGATGAAGGCCCTAACGCGAAGGTGAGCAGTGCCTCGATCGCGGAAATGCTCAAAGAAGGATTGACAGCTGAGCAGGCGTTTGTTGGCAATACGCGCGGTGACACGAAGGCGGCCATCGCAGGTGCCGCGAAAAAAGTTGAGTCAACTTACTTCTATCCGTTCTTGAACCACGCGCCTATGGAGCCAATGAACGCAACAGCGAAATGGACCCCAGAGCGTTGTGAAGCTTGGGTACCGACACAGGACGGTGAAGCATCGTTGGCAGCAGTGATTGCTGCGTCCGGTTTGCCTGGCGACAAGTGCGAGGTCTACAAGATCAATTTGGGTGGTGGCTTCGGTCGCCGCGGTGCCTTCCAGGACTACACCACGCAGGCGGTCAATATCGCCAAGCAAATGCCTGGTACACCGATCAAGCTGATCTGGACGCGTGAAGAAGATATGACACAGGGTCGTTATCACCCCGTCATGATGTGTAAGCTCACCGGTTCCTTCGATGCCAACAAGAATTTGACAGGTGTGCACATGCGCTTGTCGGGTCAGTCGATTTTGGCTGCTGTACGTCCCGCAGTTGTGGCGCAGCAAAAAGGCCGCGACCCTCTCGTGTTTCAGGGTGTGTTTGATGGTGGTGAGCATGGCTTCGGCTACGAGTTCCCTAACCAGCTGATGGATCACGCTATGCGTAACACGCACGTGCCCCCAGGCTTCTGGCGTGGTGTGAACGTCAACCAGAACGCAATCTTCATCGAATGCTTCATGGATGAGTTGGCAGAGTCAGCGGGTGTGGATGCGGTTGAGTTCCGTCGCAAGTTCATGGGTAAGTTCCCGCGCAACTTGGCAGTGCTCAATGCAGTGGCCGATGGCATTGGCTGGACTAAACCTGCTCCGAAAGGCGTGTTCCGTGGTGTCGCTCAAATGACCGCCTTTGGTAGCTATGTTGCTGCAGCCGCAGAACTGTCTGTGACAGACGGCAACAAAGTGAAGATCCATCGCATCGTTGCTGCGACAGATTGCGGTTACGCCGTCAACCCAGCGCAGATCGAGCGCCAAGTATCAGGTTCGTTTGTGTATGGCTTGTCCGCTTTGTTCGAAGAAGAGTGCACCATTAAAGATGGTCGCGTCGAGCAAAAGAACTTTGACACGTTTGGATCGATTCGCTTGGCACAAATGCCTAAAGTCGAGACCATCATCATTCAAGGTGGTGGTAAGGACTGGGGCGGTATCGGTGAACCGACGATTTGCGTCGCAGCACCTGCAGTTCTGAACGCGATTTATCGTGCAACAGGAAAGCGTTTGCGTGATGTGCCGCTCAAGAAGAGTGGCTTCGTCTTGGTATGACCCTAAGGCTCGTTGGTGGGGCGTTGCTTGCGACGATTTTGTCGCTTGCAACAGCCACCACGAGTGTTGCGCAAGGTAGTACAGCTTTAGAAATGACTGAACCTTTGGCCAGTCAGCCGGGGGATCCCAGTCGAGGTAGAGTCATTGTTCTAAGCCGGCAAAGTGGCCTGTGTATTCTTTGCCACAGCGGGCCGTTTCCAGAAGAGCGATTTCAAGGGAATATGGCCCCTGATCTTGGGGTGAGTGCGCAGAGACTGACAGCAAGTCAGTTGAGAGCTCGCATCGTTAATGCCAGTGTCTTTAATCCCGAGACGATCATGCCGACGTATTACAACCATGCAGGATTAAATCGCGTTGCCTCAGGCTATGCCGGCAAAACAATATTGACCGGTCAAGAGATTGAGGATGTCGTAGCGTTTTTAGTGAGTTTGAAACCGTGACAACTAATCGAAGAACCTTTGTAATGGCGATGGGTGCAGTGGGGCTGTCGCCTCTTTTTGCTTCGCATGCGACGGAGGATGAAGCGCTGGCTGCTATGAAGGCGATCATGGGCTCTGCCACGCCGCGCGCAGGCAAGGTTACGCTTGAGCTTCCACCCCTGGTTGAGAATGGCAATCTCGTGACGATCAAGGTCTCCGTCGATAGCCCGATGACGCAGGCTGATCATGTCAAAGCAGTGCACTTAATTGCCGAAGGCAATCCGTTGCCAAATATCGTGAGTTTCTTTCTTGGGCCGCGTGCCGGACGAGCAGAAATCGGTACCCGTATTCGTTTGGCGAACTCTCAGCGTGTCTGGGCCATCGCGCAGATGAGCGATGGATCGTTTTGGCGTGGGTATGCTGAAACCTTGGTTACCTTAGCCGCCTGTACGGAGGTCGTATGAGTAAGACATCACGTACGCTGGTCACGATGCCAAAAGTCGCTACCAAGGGCGAGGTGATCGCAATTCGAGTGATTGTTCAGCACGACATGGAATCTGGCTTTCGACACACGCAGCAGGGTGAGCGCATCCCTCGCGACATTATTCGTGAGTTTGTCTGTACCTACAACGGGCAGGAAGTGTTGCGTGCCGAGTTGCATCCCAGCGTTGGCGCTAATCCTGTCATCAACTTCTTCACTGTTGCCACTGAAACGGGATCGCTAGAATTTAAGTGGGTTGGTGATAACGGCTACGCATCGAGCGTCACCAGTCAGTTAACAGTGTCGTGAGTTCTTGGTGCTGATGCGCGACCTTGCTCGTGGTCTCTGGCTGACGTTAATGATTGCTGCGTCAGTCAACGCAGACCCAACGGGGTCGGCGCGTCAGTCAAGCTATGCGCTGATGTCCCCCGAAAACCGAGCCATGCAAGATGATCCGTCACAAAATCCGGCGACGTTTTGGGTGCTGGATGGCGAGTCTCTTTGGCAGACACCCTCTGGTAAGCGTCAGGTTGCTTGTGCCAAGTGTCACGGCGATGACGCTAACTCGATGAAGGGGGTAGCGGCTAGCTTCCCTAAGTTTGTAGGCCCCAAACTATTAAACCTGTCGGACCAGGTCAATGTGTGTCGTCAGACGCGTCAAGAGGGGGAGCCTTACGCGCACGAAAGTAAACCCTTGCTGGCGTTGACGTCCTACATTGGGCAGCAATCAAAGGGTCTGCCAATCACTGTTGAGAAGACTGCTGCCAATGCGGTTGCGCTCGAGGCGGGCAGGACACTTTTTTATGAGCGACTAGGGCAGCTAAATCTTTCTTGCGCTCAATGTCATGCAGAACGTTCTGGGCAAAAGCTCGGGGGAAACCCTATCCCTCAGGGACATCCTACGGCATACCCTCTCTACCGTTTGGAGTGGCAGTCAGTTGGATCTTTACAGCGGCGCTTGCGTAACTGCATGACCGGCGTCAGGGCCGAGCCGTTCGCGCTTGGTTCAAAAGAGCTTGTTGAGCTCGAGCTGTTTCTTATGTGGCGGGCTCGAGGCATGCTAATGGAAACCCCGGGGGTTCGTCCGTAGTATTCCGGCAATATTTGTCTTGACATGCCTATCGGGCTGGATTGACAATCAATCATCAGTATACGAACTGTTCGTATACAAACGATTGAGTGGGGCGCCGCGTGGCAAAGAGCTCGGAAATTGGCGAAGGTAAGGGTAGGGCGGCCTTAGTCGTCGTACCCACTGCCGACTCTGGAAAGCAAGCGAGCAGTCCTCCACACACGATCTGGGACCGTCCCGGATACCTGATCCGGCGTCTGCATCAAATTCACGTTGCAATGTTCATCGAGCAAGTCGCGGACGGTCAAGTCACGCCTATCCAGTTCGGATTGTTAAGTGTCTTGATGATGCGGCCCGGTATTGATCAGGCGACGATTGGTGAAGAGATGGGTCTCGACCCTGCCAATGTCGCGGAAATTTTAAAGCGACTCGAAGATCGCGGCCTGGTATCAAGGGTGGTTGACCCCCTGAATCGCCGCCGCAAGCTTTGTCTGACGACGACTGCGGGAAAAAAATTCGTACAGCGCTATCAACGTGATATGCAGTTATCGCAGCAACAGTTGTTAGAGCCGCTCGCACCCGCAGAGCGGCGTATTTTTCTCGACTTGTTAGCGAGATTGGTTGAAGCAAATAATGAAAGTGGTCGTACTGCTCTACGTCCCGGTGGGAACGCGCTAGACGCACGCCGTAAGCGCAAACAAAATTCTGTGTGATTTGAAGTTATTCGATTTGGAGAAAAAGCATGGCTGATCTGTCGTTAGATTTTTGTGGAATCAAATTCAAGAACCCAGTCGTCATTGCCTCGATTGAGACCACGAATAGCCCAGAGGTTATTCGTGAGTGTGTCGATGCGGGAGCGGGGGGCATGATCATCAAGACCCTGACCGACATTGAGGATATGGCGCGACTGACCCAGAACTCAAAGTATGCGATCTTGAATGAAAAGAACGAGCCTATTAAAGGCAAGGTCAACAAAAACTTTGTTTTTTACAGTCGTTCCGGCTATTCGAGTACGCCTCTGCGTGAATGGATTCCGCATCTTAAAGAGCTGAATAAATACGCACAAGATCAAGGGTCGCATCTCATCGGTAGTGCAGGCGGTAAGACGATGCAGAGCTGGATCGATATTTGCCGCACAATTGAAGACTGCGGTCTTCCCATGGTTGAGTTGAACTTTGGCTGTCCTCATCCAGCCATGATGCCTGGTGTACATGGTGGCTCAATGATTGGACAAGAACCCGACGTTGCGGCCGAGGTTACTGCACGCGTGTGTGAGGCTGTCAAAATCCCGGTTGTGATTAAGCTCACACCCGACCAGTCAAGGGTGTTGGATGTTGCGCGCGCAGTTAAAGGAGCTGGCGCATCTGCCGTTACGGCAACCAACCGCTACACAGGTTTCTCCGTTGATATCGAAACCGGCTTACCGCGTCTTGGCGGTCCCGCAGGGATCGGTGGCGTGTGGGCGAAGGCGCTTTCGTTGCGTTGGGTTAATCGCATCTATACCGAACTTGGTATGCCCATCACAGGGTCAAATGGAATTTACGATCACCGCGACATCGTCGAGTTCATCATGACCGGTGCACCTTTAGTGCAGGTCGGTTCCGTACTGATGCTAAAAGGTATCAAGTATTTGCCCAATATGATTAACGGGCTCGATACGTTTATGGATACCCACGGCTATCCTGATATCGCCTCCATGACAGGCATTGCTTCACGCCAGGCGGTAAAAGATTATGGTGAGCAGTTCCGTAAGCCACGCATGCACAGCGAGATCGCGAGTGAGGCCTGTAAGAATCCGAGCTGTACGATTTGTATCCAGACATGTTTCTATGATGCGCTAGCACAAGGCGACGGCAGCGTAGAGTCGATTCATGCAAATTGCATTGGTTGCGAAATGTGTACCCAAACCTGTCCGTTTGATGCGACGACCATGCACACCACAACCGAGGAGCAGCGCGCCCTCAAAGAGTTCTTCCAAATCAAGCCAGACGTGTTTGAGAATAAGAAGTTCGAGAAGGGGTTTGAGCGAGGTATCAAGTTATCCAAGGTGAAGGGGTAATTGATGGCAGCTGGAAAAACTCCCTTGCAGTACCGCTTCGCTTTTGATATCGGGGGTACCTTTACTGACCTAGTTCTTCTCGGTTCCGATGGTAGTGTCTTGACAGCGAAAGTATTGACGGGCGTTGATGACGTTGTGCTGCCTATCCGTACCGGACTGTTGGTGATGCTCAAAGAGCACGGTCTGAATCTGTCGCAGGTGACCGATGTGGTGGTGGGTGCCACAACAGCCGTGACAAACCTTGTGATCGAACGTAAAGGTGCGGTCACTGGATTGATTACGACTGCTGGTTTTCGTGATGTGTTGGAAATCGCACGTGAACTGCGGTACGACCTCTACGACTTAACTGCGCCAGGTCCTGACGCAATTATTCCTCGAAACTTGCGCATGGAGGTGCAAGAGCGTGTCGATGCTTCGGGCGCCGTTGTGCAGCCGTTGGACGATGCAGACGTTGAACGCGTCGTACGTCAGCTGAAAGAGGCAGGAGTACGTGCGATCGCAGTATGTTTGCTGCACAGCTACAGCAATCCTTCGCATGAGCAACGGATCAAAGAGGTCATACAGCGCGTTGCGCCTGACTTATGTGTATCGCTTTCGAGCGAAGTGTTGGGCGAAATGCGCGAATACGAGCGTTCGGTTGCGACCGTATTGAATGCGTGTGTGATGCCGATGGTGGGACACTATCTGAGCGCAATTGAAGATGGTCTGCGTCAAACGGGCCTGAGCGCGACCTTGCATATCATGCAGTCTAACGGGGGTGTCATTTCTCGACAATTGGGCGAACGTATGCCCATCCGTATGTTGGAGTCTGGACCTGCTGCAGGCGCACTCGGTGCTGCCTACGCAGCACGGCTCGCCAAGACGGCAGATGTCATGGCGTTTGATATGGGAGGAACGACAGCGAAAGCCTGCCTAATTTCGAATGGTCGTCCGTCTATTACGACAGAGTTTGAGGCAGCACGGCAAGAGCGTTTTAAAAAGGGCAGTGGTCTGCCTGTTCGGTTGCCGACAGTCGATTTGATTGAAATCGGTGCGGGTGGCGGCAGTATTGCGCATGTGGATACGACCGGACTATTGAAGGTCGGTCCTCATAGCGCAGGATCGAGTCCTGGTCCTGCTTGCTACGGACTAGGGGGTGAGCGGCCCACAGTGACCGATGCTGCCTTGGTATTGGGCTACCTAGACCCACAGGGAACATTAAGCGGCGCTGTTCGCTTACGCCTAGAGCTTGCTGAGCAGGCAATCAAAAAGCATGTGGCAGATCCATTGGGAATTTCTGTGATCGAGGCTGCGAATGGTATCCATCGCATCGTTTGTGAGCATATGGCGGTTGCCGCAAAAATTCACGCGGTTGAAAACGGTCGCGATATCCGCCGCTACACCCTGTTAGCCTTTGGCGGTGCAGGCCCAATTCACGCACGCGAAGTTGCCCGTCGCAGTGGTTGCCAAGAAGTTTTAGTGCCGGCTAACGCTGGTGTGTTCTCTGCGTTTGGATTGCTGGTTGCGCCCATGAAAATGGATCTTGTTCGTACAAAGTTTGTACGGTTGGCCGATATGGACTGGGCGGCGACCGAAGCGCTGCTTCAGGGCATGGAAGAGACTCTGCGCCAAGAGCTCGCGACCGCAGGTGTGGCGGCTAAGGATATCCATTTTCGGCGCAGTGCAGATATGCGCTATGTGGGTCAGGGTTTCGAAGTCGAAACTGAGTTACCAGCAGCACTTACTGCAGCAAAACAATCCGATATTGAAGCAGCCTTTGCCAAGGCGTATGCGCAACGATTTGGCGGTCAACTGACGGCCCAGCGTGTTGAAGCGGTGAACTGGCGGGTTGAGGGCTCTGCACCGGCGCCGGAGACTGTTGTGGGTGACGGCTCGCTTGGTGGGGTGAGTGACGCCTCGGCCAAACCTCGGATGCGCGCAGCATTTTTCCCGGACCAAGGCGTATATGTTGATACGCCGGTGATGGCTGTGAATGCCTTGCGCTATGGAGAGAATTACGCTGGGCCTGCCTTGATCGAACAACCGGGCTCCACAGTGGTTATTGGTCCTGGCGATCGTTTCAGATTGGATGAGCACGCGAACTTGCGGATTACGCTGGGCGCGAAACAAGGGCATTCCGCATGACAAAGATAAATCAGACCGCTATGAGTCCCATCGATTTAGAAATTTATTGGAATCGTCTTATTGCTATTACGGACGAGGCCGGTGCAACGCTTAAGCGAACCTCTTTTTCTACAGTGGTAAGAGAATCCAACGACTTTGCGTGCGTATTGCTCGACACCGAAGCGCGGCTCGTTGCGCAATCCTCGCTGAGTATTCCTGGCTTTATTGGGACGGCTCCTTTATCACTCAAGGGTATCTTGAAGATCATGCCACAGGATCAGTTAAAGCCTGGGGATATTCTGTTCACCAACGATCCTTGGATTGGTACGGGCCACCTTCCCGATGCGACGATGGTTGCGCCCATCTTTTTTAAAGGTCGTTTGGTTGCGTATGCGATGGCTGTTGCACACCTTTCTGATATCGGTGGGCGACAGTGGTCAGCAGATGCAGGTGAGGTCTATGAGGAGGGTATTCGATTTCCTGTCGTCAAGCTTGCTGAAGAGGGAAAGTTCAATCCCTGGGTCATGCAAATGCTTGAGGCGAATGTTCGACTGCCTCAGCAAGTGCGCGGTGATATCGAAGCACAGGTGGGCGCCTTGCGTGTTGCCGAACGCCGCTTAATTGAGCTGCTTGAAGAGTACGGTATTGCTGACATCCGAGAAATTGCAGGCGCAATTTTTAAAGCATCAGAAGATGCGGCATTACGCGAGTTACGCAAAATTCCACCGGGTGTGTATCGGGGCTCAGTTGAATCCGATGGCTGGGATGAAACGGTGCGCATTGAAGCAACATTGACGGTGACTGCGGATGGCATCACGGTTGATTACAGCGGCAGCACTGGGCAGGTACGGTTTGGTATCAACGAGACCTTTAACCATACCTATGCCTATACGATTTACCCATTTAAATGTTTGTTGTCGCCTGGCATACCCAATAACGATGGATTTACAAGGTTGTTCAAAGTAATCGCACCCGAGGGTACGATCGTGAACGCGAAACCGCCTGCCGCGGTGGGTGCGCGACATTTGATTGGTCATCAATTACAAGCGGCAGTGTTTGATGCGCTCTCGTCAGTGATGCCCGACAAGGTTCAAGCGGACAGCGGCACACCGTTGTGGTCTGTCTTAATGCGGGGTGTTGATACCGTGCGCGGTACGTCTTTTTCTAGCATCTTGTTTTTTAACGGAGGGATGGGGGCGATGCGTGACCGGGATGGTCCGCCGGCGGCAGGTTTTCCGGCGAATATTTCCAATACGCCGGTCGAGGTTGCCGAGATGCTCTCCCCCGTACTCTTTCGCAGTAAGAGTTTGATTGACGGCTCTGGTGGAGAAGGTGCGCATACCGGTGGGATGGGACAAAAGGTTTCCTTTCAGTCTCGTTGGCCTGGCAGGCTCAGAGTGTCTTTATTAACGGAACGTACACGAATCCCTGCGAAGGGAATCGAGGGTGGTTCGGCTGGTCACACGGGGCATGTGCTTCTGAATGGACAGCCAGTGCAGAATCCTAAGGGTGTAGTCGATATGGTTGAAGGGGATACCCTTGAGCTCGCCTTGCCCGGAGGCGGAGGTTACGGCGTGAAGTCTTAACTTCCACAAAGTTAGGGTTGTTGATCTTTGTTGGACCTATCAGTATGCTCACTTAACTTACCTTTTATCGTCAGGAGATTCGTATGCAACGTCGTCGCTTTCTCACTAAAACCGCTACCGCTGCTGGTGCCGGTCTTGCCACGCTAGGCGCTCCCGCGTTTGCGCAAGGTACACCCACTGTCAAATGGCGGATGGCTACAAGTTGGCCAAAAGGCCTTGATACCATTTTTGGTTCGGCTGAAGAGCTCGCTAAGCGGGTTGGCCAGATCACTGACGGAAAATTTGAAATCCGTGTGTTTGCTGGCGGCGAGATTCTTCCTCCTGCACAAACGATGGATGCCGTGAGTAACGGAACGGTTGAGTGCAATCACACGCTGAGCACTTATTTCTTGGGTAAGAACAACGCGCTCGCGTTTGATACTGGGTTGAGCTACGGCTTGAATGCTCGCCAGCACAATGCTTGGCTGATGTACGGCGGTGGTCTTGAGCTGGTGCGTGAGGTTTACAAAAAATTTAACATCGTCAATTTCACGAGCGGGAACGTTGGCGTGCAAATGGGTGGTTGGTATCGCAAGGAAATTAAGTCTGTTGAGGACCTCAAAGGTTTGAAGATTCGAATCGGCGGTATCGGAGGTATGGTGCTGTCGAAGCTTGGCTCAGTCCCCCAGCAAATTCCAGCAAGTGATATTTACTCAGCGCTCGAGAAGGGTACGATTGACGCAGCGGAGTGGATTGGTCCTTACGACGACTTGAAGTTGGGGCTGAATAAGGTCGCACCTTTCTACTATGCACCTGGTTGGTTCGAGGGAAGCGCTTCGATTACGACAATGGTCAATGACAAGGCCTTAGCTGCCTTGCCGCCTTCGTATCAAGCTGCATTCGAAGTCGCCTGTAATGAGCAGACTCTTAAGATGCTTGCTAACTATGACGCCAAGAACCCTGACGCTTTACGTAAGCTGATTGGTGGTGGTGCAAAAGTTGGCTTGTTCCCTCGCGATGTGATGGATGCAACCTATAAGGCATCGCAAGAATTGTGGACAGAGCTTTCAGCAAAGAATCCTGACTTTGCGAAAATTTTCCCTCAATGGCAGGCGTTCCAACAGAGTGAAGCCAGCTGGTTCCGTTTGTCTGAAGCTTCTTTGGATAATTACACGTACGCCGCTGTTGGACGTCGTTAATTCACTCGTTTGATGTGAGAAAAGTGCATGGGTCATCCAGGTGATGTGAAGCAGATCAAGCCCCAGGGTATCGGGGCGAGAGTGCAGCGCAAAGAAGATGTCCGACATCTTCACGGCAAGGGAAATTTTGTCGCAGATATGACGATGCCGGGGTTGAGTGAAGTCGCGTTCACGAGAAGCCCTCTGGCCCATGCACGTATTACGAGTGTACGTATACCTTCTAAGCTGGTGGGGCAAGTATTTGAACGCCGCGATTTAGTCGGTGCGCTCGATATCGCAGCTGATTCGTCACTCCCTACATATCAGTCTTCGGTGCAATCTCCTCTCGCGAGTGGCAAGGTTCGTTTCGTCGGCGAGGCCGTTCTGATGGCCTATGCAACTACGCGTGCAGAGGCAGAGGACTTGCTCGAAACTGTTGAAGTTGAATATGAAGAGCTTCCGGTTTATTCCGATATTCACACTTCGGCGCAAGCAAGTTCAGACTTAATGCACGAGGGTTGGAAAGATAATGTGTTTGTCACGCTCTCTGCAGACAAGCGCTTTGATGAGTTAAGTGCCAAAGCAGATGTCGTGGTACATCGCAAGATGAGCTTGGCTCGGCAGTGTCAGGTACCCCTAGAGGGGAAGGCCGTCTTGGCGTACTGGGATCATCCTGCAAATCAATTGGTTGTGGTGAGCGCAACCCAGGTGCCGCACTTAATTCGCACCGCACTTGCGCAATACCTTCAGCTGGATCAAGGGCAGTTGCGTGTCATATCGCCAGACGTTGGAGGCGCCTTCGGGTACAAATGTATTTTGCAGCCAGAAGAACTTTGTGTCGCTTGGTTGGCGAAAACGTATCGCAAGCCGTTTCGCTATATCGAAGATCGCCGTGAGCATTTAACCGCTGGGGCCAACACCCGCGAGCACTATTATGAAATGACGGCCTACGCGGATAAGCGTGGTCGTTTGTTGGCGTTAGATGCAAAGATTACGATCGATGGTGGTGCCTATTCAGTTTGGCCTTTCACGATCGGCATTGAGCCTGGCCAGGCGGTCGGTAACTTGCCCGGTCCGTATGCGTTTGATGGCTATCGCTGTGTGACTCGGTGTGTTGCGACGAATAAACCTGGCTTTGTTCCTTATCGGGGAGTCGCGCGGACGGGTGTTTGTTTTGCGATGGAACTCACCCTCAATGCGATTGCTCAGGAAGTGGGGCGCGAGCCCTGGGAGATTCGTATCGAGAATCTTGTGCAGCCCGAGCAGATGCCTTACCTTAACGTGGCGAATAAGTATTTTGATAGCGGCGATTACCCCGCTAGTGTGCGGCGTGCTCTAGAAATGATTGATTTAAAGGCGGTCAGAGCACGTCAAAATGTTGGGGAGTCTGATGGGCGTCTGATCGGGTTTGGAATTGCAACCTACACCGAGCAGTCTGCGCATGGAACATCGGTTTTCGCCGCATGGGGTATGCCAATTGTTCCGGGCTTTGATCAAGCAATGGTTCGCATGACACCTGATGGTGGTCTCGATATCCGCGTGGGCGTACATTCTCATGGTCAGGGGATGGAGACCACGTTGGCGCAGATCGCAAATGAAGTATTGGGTGTCGATGTATCACGCACTCGCGTGATACACGGAGACACAGCCCAAACGCCTTATTCAAGTGGCACTTACGCGTCGCGCTCACTGGTGATGTCAGGTGGAGCCGTTTCACAAGCATGTAAAAAGCTGATACCGCAAATTTTAAAGATTGGCGCACATTTACTTCAGGCGGATATCGCCTCTGTGCGTTTCGAAGATGGTTGTGTCAAGTCTGGGCAAGCGCACGTCACAATCGATCAGGTTGCAAACGCCTGGTATCTCAATCCGCAAAGGTTGCCAGCTGATGTTGATCCGGCTGGGTTAGAGGCAACGGTTGGCTACAAACCCAAAGTCGACACAGGTGCCTTTTCGTATGCTACGCACGCAGCTGTTGTTGCGATAGATCCCAAAATGGGCAGTGTCGAGATTCTGGATTACGTCGTAGTAGAAGATTGTGGTGTGGTGGTCAATCCAATGGTTGTTGAGGGTCAAACGATTGGAGGGGTTGCTCAAGGAATCGGGACTGCACTGTATGAAGAGATGCCCTATGACTCCTTTGCCCAACCGCTAGCCTCTACGCTTGCCGACTATACGATGCCCGGCGCAACTGAGGTGCCGAACATTCGTATTGATCATTTAGAGACTCCATCACCCCATACGGAATTTGGTGCCAAGGGAATGGGAGAGGGGGGAGCAATCGCCCCGCCTGCTGCAATTTTTGGAGCTGTCAACGATGCTTTGCGTAAGCTCGGTGGTCATATTGAGGTGAATCAGACACCGTTGACGCCGCGACGCTTACTTGAGGCGATTAAACACGCCAAGCAGAAAACTGCCAGAGGTGGCGTATGAAGGCAGCGCAATTTGATTATGTTTCTCCTGCCAGTATTGATCAAGCCCTTGGTGCATTGAAAGCAGTGGGTGATCGAGCCAAACCCATCGCTGGCAGTCAGTCTCTCGGCCCAATGCTCAATTTGCGTCTGACACGTCCTCAAACTGTGGTCGATCTGTCTAAGCTTGCAGAGATGCAGACCGTAACAAAACATCAGAATGCCTTGCGGGTGGGCGCCTCGGTCACGCATGCACAAATTGAAGATGGCGTTTTCGATTTGCTGCGAGGACACCCCGTTCAAATGGTTGCTTCCCGTATTGCCTATCGCTCGGTACGTAATCGGGGTACCTTGGGCGGCAGCCTCGCGCATGCAGACCCTGCGGCAGACTGGGTGTTGGCGTGTGCTGCGTTGGATGCTCGGATTGAGGTTCAATCCGCCTCGGGCACCAGACTGGTGTCGATGTCGGACTTTATGATTGCTGCATACACCACGCTCCTGGCCGCAGACGAAATTATTGCGGCGGTACATTTTCCAGACGTTTCATCGCGAGCGCGTTGGGGTTATCAAAAGTTTTGCAGAAAGACGGGTGAATTTGCACATGCAAGTTGCGCCACCTATATTGATCCCGAGTCAAAAATTGCTCGCATTGTCGTGGGTGCACTTGATGGTGCTCCATGCGCGTTGGGTGCGCTGGCCGTAAAGGTCGCAGCTCAGGGCCTTGAAGGCTTTGACGAAGCAGCCGTGGAGGCATCCTTGCAACAGACACTACCGCAGCAGGACGACATTGCGCGGCAAATGTTTGTGCAAGTGGTGTTGCGGTGCGTGCACCAGGCGTTCGGAGTACAGCGATGAACATGAAGACGATTCAAATACAAGTCAATGGTCACAGCTCCTCGCAGCAGGTAGCGCCGCGTACGCATTTAGGGGATTTTCTGCGTGACCAGTTGCAACTGACTGGGACGCACCTTGGCTGTGAGCACGGGGTGTGTGGCGCATGTACAGTCTTAGTGGATGGCGCTCCGGTTCGCTCTTGTATTACCTATGCGGTTGCCTGCGATGGCCAGTCGGTCACGACCATCGAGGGTTATGGCCAGGATCCGGTCATGAGACGGTTGCGTGATGCGTTCACGGTTCATCATGCACTTCAATGTGGATACTGTACTCCAGGGATGCTAGCGAGCGCGCGCGATATTGTGCTGCGCTTACCTGATGCAGACGAAGAGCGTGTGCGGATAGAGCTTGCGGGTAATATCTGTCGCTGTACCGGCTACATGGGAATTGTCGCTGCCATCATGAGTGTCTTGCGCGATCTGTCGCAGAACCCTGATTCGGAGATTAATCTTTTGCGTAGTGGCAAGCATGCGCTTCATGCGTCTGTGGGCAGTGCTACAACACAACACGAGCGTTTCGAGGGATTTAGCGCACAAGAGAGTAGCCGTGCAACCGAGTCGCAACAAGTTATGACGGATGCGGCTCCAGCCGCGACGGATAGCAAAACGACTGGCACAAAAGTTGATGGTTTCTTCGAGGTTCCTTGCTCGGCCGATGAGGTATGGACATTCATGACGGATTTGCGTCGTGTGGCGGCTTGTCTACCGGGTGCACAAGTTGATGAGATGTCTGGCGCCGAGGTGACTGGATCTGTTGCAGTGAAATTTGGCCCGATGTCAGCGTCATTTAAAGGCCGAGCGAAGCTTGAGCTCGATGCGCAGAATAGAACCGCTGTTTTACGCGGAAGCGGGCAAGATGCCTTGAGCCAATCGCGCGCAACCGGAGACGTACTCTACCGCGTAGAAAGAGTCGATCAAGCGAGCACAAAAGTTTTTGTCGAGTTGACCTATGTGTTGCAAGGACCGCTTGCTCAGTTTTCACGATCCGGTCTGGTGCAAGAATTCGTGCGCAGGATGATTGCTGATTTTGGCCGAAATGTAGCGGGAGTCATTCAAGATCCCAATGGGCAGCGCGTAACCGCATCGACTGCTATAAATCCATTCGCCGTATTTGCCTCGATTCTTTGGTCGCGGATCAAGCGTCTATTTGGTGCCAAGTAACGCGTAGGCGATTTAGCCTCCAGATAGACTTTTTGCATCATCTGCGAGCGCGGACCCAGACAGGTGCAGCGTACAGTTAACCAGCATCGCGCGATGCGGCTTGGTTGGATCGATGGTGCTGACAGCCGTATTGCTGATGCGCTCAGGTAGGCTGTGCCCATTGAGATCAACACAGCGTTCGAGTAAAGAGTGAATCACCAACCCATGACTGACAACGATCAGTGGGCCATTGAGCGTGGCATGTAATGCGAGTGCGTGTTCTAAGGCTTGCTCGACCCTGGCATGGAATGTTGCCAGAGACTCGCCGTTGGGTGGTGCACCTTCCATACTGATAGGATCGAAGTCAAAAGCGTTTTGGGGCTTGCCACGGAAGTCTCCAAAATTACGTTCCCAGAGCAGGGCTGTGGTTTGCGGGATGAGACCGGTCGCTTTTGAGATGGCTTGTGCCGTTTGCCAAGCGCGCGGCATATCGCTACTCAGAATTGCAGCAGGTTTAAGCGCGTGAATACGTTGCGCTACCAATTCAGCTTGTGCGAGCCCACGAGGTCCAAGTGGTGTATCGGCAGGCTGAATGACGCGGGCGGCATTCAGTAGAGTTTCTCCATGACGGATAAAGTGGATGCTCATGCGGTTAGCGCCTGTAATTTCATTATTACTTGATTGTATCGGGATCCGCACTAAAATCTAATTTTTCTTATTACCACCGGAGGGACTATGAAATTTAGTACAGCCGTTTCGACTTGCCTGTCAAAATACGCCACTTTTTCTGGGCGTGCGACACGCAGTGAATTTTGGTGGTTCTATCTTTTTACCTTTCTCGTCAACTGGATTGCTGGTCTCGCTTTAGGCAATATGATTTCACTGATCATTAGCCTTGCGTTTGTTTTGCCTTTGTGGGCTGCTGGCGCTCGACGCCTGCACGATATTGGGCGCACTGGCTGGTGGCAGCTGATCTTCATCACTGTCATTGGAATTTTGGTATTGATTTACTGGTACGCGCAAGAGACGGCCCCCGAGGCAAATCAGTATGGCGCTTATGTGCCACCCTCTGAAGCTTAGTCGTTAGGCAGGGTGGTGGATCTCATGGGGAAAACAACCCAATAAAAATAGCTGGATCGACACGTGCGTCATTCAGACTTACGTTCCAGTGTAGGTGTGCACCGGTTACCCGGCCGGTCGCGCCTACTTTCCCCAGAATTTGACCGCGTTCCAGTCTTTGACCTTCTGTCACGTCGATGACGGATAGATGGCAGAACATACTGATCATGCCCTGTCCGTGGTCAACGAAGACTGTCTTTCCGTTGAAGAAAAAGTCTCCCGTCAAGATAACGGTACCCGCGGCAGGCGCTTTAATAGGCGTGCCAGTAGGTGCCGCAAAATCCAAGCCTGAGTGCGGTGCGCGCGCTTCGCCGTTGAAGTAGCGTTTGAGTCCAAACGGGCTGGATAGCGGTGCGTCGACTGGACGATCAAGGATCAAGTTGCTTGGATGCCCTGGACTGAACTGTTGGTACGCGTTGTCTTGAAGCGTTGCTTCGCGTTTATAGCGCGCTAAGTCCTCATCGGACAAATGAACGTGTTTATTTGTCTTGAGCGTGATGCGCTGTTCGCGATAGACCTTGTCTCGAACTTCAAAGTTAAGTGAATTTTTTGTAGTGCCTGTTGCGACAGTGATGCTGTGTGTACCCGGTTTAGTGCTCAGAGGAATCCCTACGATCGCAAACGATCTGCCAGCACTGTCGCGCGTCATCAACACACGCTTGTCTAGAAAGCGTATGTCCGGTGTCGTCCCTTTGGTTAATTTGGATGTGATCTCAATCACTGCAACACCGCCTGGCACAGGCTGATCAAGTGTTGCGAGTGGCTGACTCAACGGCGCTGAATGCGCAGCTGTTAAAAATAAAAAAAACAAGCATCCGACCCAAGTGATGAGCCGTAGGTGCAAGTGATGCATTATTTTTGCCAGAGATACTGCGTTGGGTTGTCGGGGCATGATCCGAAGCCGCATACTGCAACAGCACTGAGAGTGTTGACCGCGGCAAGGCTAAAAAACAGACCAATGAGTATTGTTGATACAAGCCCTGCACGTGCTTTTCTTGATTGATTCAAGCGGTTTCGATCAATGCATAGCATGGCAGTGCAAAACAACATCATGATCAAGAAAGAAAGAAATCCCCAGGTATAGAAATGCAAACCGAGTAACTCTGAGCCATATCCGGGATCATTAGGGGCGATGTGCAGAAGTACTTGCCTCAACGACGCGGTTGCCCCAGCGATGGCCGACGCGAGAATAATGGCATAGTGTGTGGCGGAGGGACCAAAACGAATGTTCAGCATCATGCCGATGCCAGCCATCGTGAGTGCGATGCGTTGCAATTGGCAGAGTGGACAAGGCAGTTCGTTATAGAAAAATTGCCAAAACAAGGCTTCGAGTAATGAGCCGCATACAGCCGCCAAGGCAGCGGCATTAAGCCAATAGGAAAGCGTTTTGCCGAAGTAGGAACTGCCACCATCGATATCTATCAGGGGCGCGTTCATAGTGAAATACTCAATTTGTCAGTCATGTGGTATTGCATCCATACGAGGAAAATCACAAACGTAAAGATCCAGGTTCGGATTGTGTAAGGACGATTGCCGCGCAAGGTAAACCAGATCGCGACCAGCGCACTTAAAAACGGCAACATCATGACCATACAGTTATTCCTTTAAATTGCGTAGTCGGCGTCAAAGCGTTGTCCAACATGCAGTGGATGTCCCGCTCCAGACAGCACAATAGCATTCATTCCAAAACAAACTGCACCATCCATCCGCGCAAGCGAGCGATATGTCGCCAGAGTGTCTACGACTTCTGGCGAGCTGTTGGCTGTGTAGGGGTTGATATTCGGGATCGGGCAGCGTGGGCAGGGTTTCACGAGCGCGAGCTCAATTAAGCCTGAAGGTGAGTGAATTTGAATACGGCTTAGATCATCTTCCGTATGCGCATCTAGCCCCTCAATCACAATGTCTGGGCGGAAGCGCAACATATCGACTGCTTCGTGGCCCTGCTCGAGTAGTCGCTCATTCAATATGTCCAAACTGCGTTGGGTCGCAATGAGGATGGCGAAGCCGTCGCTAAACATATTGGGCGCGTCGATTTCTTTGGTCCAGTCCTTAGACGAAAGACGCTTGGCATCTTTTGCGAAGCGCACCAGTCGAAAGCGCTTTCCTGGAACGGCCAGATATTGATCAAGCCAAGCAGCTGCCTCGTCACCCATGTCATCAGCAAGAAGGGTGTCACGCCAAACGGTTACGGAGCGGCTCGCACCCCGTTGATTGAACTCGATCTCCAGGGTTGGCTGGTCCGGCGCTTTCAGTTTTAGGGAGTGACTGGTCAGTTCTGGGGTGATCCACACCATATGTGGGATCTGGCGTTGGGTCAGAAACATCCCATCCTGATCAACAATCATCCACTCACGATCGAACGCCAAGCCTGTTTCGGCAAGAGTCGCTTGGTTGATCTCGATCCCCGCGCAGGATTTGACAGGGTAAATGAACATTTGGCTGATGATTCCGTTGCAGTCTGCCATTTGGTGAGTACCCTGATAATTGTGATGCGTTCTATTCTAAAATGAATCTTGTCTTTACTGTCAGGATTCTGCTATGCCTTCTTTCGACGTTGTCTCCGAAGTTGATAAACATGAACTCACCAATGCAGTCGATCAAGCAAACCGAGAGCTTGCCAACCGTTTTGACTTCAAGGGAACGGATGCAAAGTTCGAGTTGGAGGGCTATGTGGTCACGCAAGTTGCCCCCAGTGCGTTTCAACTAAAGCAAATGATTGATATTTTGCGTGGGCGCTTGAGCGCACGCAGTATTGATGTGCGTTGTATGGATGTTGCGGATCCGCTCGAGAACTTGGGCGGGGCTCGTCAAAAAATCACAGTCAAGCAGGGGATTGAGCAGGCTGTTTCCAAGAAGTTGATTGCTTCCATCAAGGAAGCCAAACTTAAGGTGGAAACACAAATCACAGGCGATAAGTTGCGTGTAACTGGTAAAAAGCGCGATGACTTGCAGGATGCCATCGCGCTCTTAAAGAAAGCAGATGTGCCTCTACCCCTGCAGTTCAATAACTTTAGGGACTAGAGGCGGTTTTACTCGAGCGTTATCGGCCACCTGTTTTGGCATCCCCAAAGAGGGTGGTCAAGCCGCGAGGCTGCGAACGCCAGTATTGCTTGGGCGCCTTAACCGAGGCACCCAGTTCTGCCGCAGCATGCCAAGGCCATCGGGCGTCATAGAGCATGCCCCGGGCTAGTGCCACCATATCGGCCTCGCCGTTGACAATGATTTCTTCCGCTTCTTTGGCCTCGGTAATTAAACCGACTGCCATCGTGGGCAGGCCTGTCCCTTTTTTGATCTGCGTTGCCAAAGGAACCTGGTATTTTGGGCCCAGAGGTATTTTTTGCTGGTGCGCAACGCCACCACTCGATACGTCGATAAAGTCGCAGCCTAGAGCCTTAAGTGCATTGCCGTATTCCACGCTTTCCTCAGGTGTCCAACCGCCTTCAGCCCAGTCAGTGGCAGAGATGCGTATACCCAGGCTGACATTTGCTGGCGTCACTGCGCGCACGGCCTCAAAGACTTCCAGAGGGAAACGCATCCGGTTCGCTAAGGAGCCGCCGTAGGCGTCTGTGCGCTGGTTTGCGATCGGCGAAAGAAATTGATGCAACAAATAGCCGTGCGCATTGTGTAATTCGATACCCTCAAAACCGATGCGAATCGAACGCTTCGTTGCTTGCACGAATGCTTCACGAATACGCTTGAGTCCCGCTGCGTCGATTTCTTGTGGGGCGGGCTCGGTGGGCAACTGGGGGATAGCAGACGGACCTTGCGGGACCCAGCCTCCGTCCTTCGGCGCGAGAAGCTGCCCGCCCTCCCAGGGGCGCTGGCTCGATCCCTTACGACCTGCATGCGCGAGCTGGATCATGATTGGCATATCTGAATATTTTCGAACCGACTCAATCGTACGCTTGAGCGCTGCCTCTGTTTCGTCCGAGTACAAGCCAACACAGCCGTTTGTGATGCGACCGATTGGTTCGACACCAGTGGCTTCAATGATGAGCAGGCCTGCACCCGAAAGCGCCATATGCCCGAGATGAATGGTGTGCCAGTCGGTCGTTAGGCCGTCTTCGGCGGAATACTGGCACATCGGGGCGATCACAATGCGGTTTGCTAGTTTGAGTGGACCGATTGAGATGGGTGTAAACAGTTGGCTCATTACTGAATCCTAAGAGTAGATCGATAGATAAAGAGATGCTAACGGTTGGTTTGAGCTGCCGCAAGTTGTGCGGCCTCCCAGTTCAGAATCGTGGCTTTACGCTGGGCCCCCCAACGATACTGACCAGTTTGCCCTGTCTCGCGGATGATTCGGTGGCAGGGCACGAGGTATGCCAGGAGATTGGCACCGATCGCCGTTCCTGCCGCACGTGCTGCACTTGGATTGCCCATTGCTTCGGCGAGTTGCCCATACGACCGAGTTTCGCCAAAGGGGATCTCTAACAGGGCGCGCCATGCTTTGAGCTGGAAAGGTGTTCCGCACAAAATCAGCGCAGGCGGCTTACTTGGACCGTGCGCGGAAAAAATCGACGTTGCGATAGCACTTGCCTCGGACTGATTGTGCTGCACCATAGCCTGGGGCCACAGGTGCTTGAGGATCATGTCGGCTTGCGTGGTAGGAGGACCATCTAGAAAATGCAGCAAACAGAGGCCCTGACCTGTCCAAGCCAATAGGCAGGGACCGAAGGGGCTTTTTGCCGTCCCGTATCGCAGCGATAGACCGCTGCCTTTAGCGCGCAGGGCATTCGGGGGAAGGGCAACCACTTTTAAGGGCATTGTGCTCATATTGCTAAGTGTAATGCAGACCCTACCTTATAATTTCAGGCATCTAAACATTACGGGTGCTAGCACTTGGCACCCTTTGGACGTTAATCATGCATCGCGTGCTCTTGGGCTGTATCGCCGACGACTTTACCGGCGCAACCGATCTGGCCAATAACCTTGTGCGCGCTGGGATGCGTGTGCTTCAAACGGTCGGTGTCCCGACGGCTCCCTTGAGCACCGAAGTCGACGCAGTGGTGGTGTCTCTTAAGAGTCGAACGATTGCGCCTCAGGATGCGGTAGCGCAATCTCTGCGTGCCCTGCAATGGCTTCAGGCGCAAGGTGCTCGCCAGATTTATTTTAAATATTGCTCCACCTTTGATTCGACTGCACAGGGCAATATTGGGCCTGTTATCGATGCGTTAATGTCAGCGTTGAACACCGACTTCACCATTGCCACACCAGCTTTCCCTGATGTGGGCCGTACAGTGTTCAAAGGCTACCTGTTTGTTGGCGATGTGCTGCTCCACGAAAGTGGCATGCAAGACCACCCGTTGACTCCAATGCAGGATCCTAATCTTGTGCGCGTGTTAGCGCCCCAGACCAAGCGGTCAGTCGGATTGATCGACTATGCTGTTATCGCACAGGGTAGGGATGCCATCCAAAAACGTATCGCAGCGCTTAAAGAACAGGGTGTGGGTATTGCGGTTGTCGATGCTGTTAGTAACGCTGATCTGCATCGGTTGGCACCTGCCTTAGCCGATATGCCTTTGGTGACGGCTGGTTCTGGCGTCGCGATTGGTTTGCCCGCAAATTTTGGCATCGTGCCTAATGAGCGGGCCGCAACGTTGCCGCCCGCTCAAGGCTTGCAGGCGGTGATTGCAGGAAGTTGTTCGCGGGCGACTAACGCGCAGGTCGCCGCATTTGTCGCTAGCGGCCGTCCCGCCTACGTAATCGATCCCCTGCGTATGGATCAGGGGCCCGATGCGCGCGAGGTACTTGTGCGTGAGGTCCTTGCCTGGGCCGCTCCACATTTGGTCAGTGGCCCTGTGCTGATCTACTCAACTGCCCAACCCGATGCGCTCAAAGCGATTCAAACAAAACTTGGCATCGCCGAGGTCGGTGAGTGGGTTGAGCAGACCCTTGCGCTGATTGCACGCGGATTAGTGCATGCGGGTGTGGCGCAGTTAGTCGTAGCAGGCGGAGAAACGTCCGGTGCTGTCGTTCAAGCACTGGGAATGCAGCAGCTGCAAATCGGGGCGCAAATTGATCCCGGCGTGCCCTGGTGTGCTGGGAAGACCAATGTTAATGAGCAAATCCTGCACATTACATTGAAATCTGGAAACTTCGGTACAGAAGACTTTTTGTTGAAAGCGTTTGGAAAGTTATCCTCATGAGCAATCCAGCTGAGACAGCGCATTTGATTTTTTTACGACAAGAAATCTGTCGTATCGGTCGAAGCTTGTTTGAGCGAGGCTACGTGCACGGCTCGACCGGGAATATTAGTGTTCGCGTACCGCAGGCAGATGGCGGTGGTTTTTTGATCACGCCAACAGATGCCTGTCTGGGATTCCTTGAGGCTTCGCGCTTGTCTCGCATTGATGCGCGCGGAGAACAAGTGAGCGGTGATCGGGCAAGCAAGACGCTTGTCTTGCATCGACGTATCTACGATTGCGATTCCGAGGCGGGTTGTGTTGTACACACACACTCATCCTGGCTCGTTGATTTAACGTTGCGCGGCGTCTGGTCTAAGGATGATATTGTTCCGCCCATCACGCCTTACTATGTGATGAAAGTCGGGCATGTGCCACTGATCGACTATTGTCGCCCCGGTGCCCCAGCGGTCGCTGATGCGATTGAGCGACTCATCTCGTCCCATCGTGCGCGTGGTTTATCGCTTAGAGCGGTGATGTGCGATAAGCTCGGCCCGCAAGTGTGGGGCCCAAATCCTGGTGCCGCGATGGCGACGCTCGAAGAGCTCGAAGAGACTGCGAAACTTTGGTTGCGTGGTGGCTGTACGGCGAAGGCGTTGGATGAGACTTCCATACAAGAATTACGTGAACTTTTTAAGGCTTCTTGGTAAATATGAACATTTTAATTACGGGTGCGGCTGGTTTTCTCGGAACGCTATTGACGCAAGCGCTACTCAAGCGCGGTCAGCTTCGGGGTCAGGTGATCACGTCGCTCACACTTGCTGACTTGTATGCGCCTGCGCGACAAGAGATTGCCTCGCATCCGTTAGTGAAGGTCGATGTTGGTGATTTGCTTACCCGCGTCGATGCCTTATGTGAAAAAAATTACGACGCGGTTTTTCATTTTGCGTCTGCAGTATCTGGTGAGTGCGAGGCCGATTTTGAGTTGGGTCTACGGTCGAATCTGGATACCACCAGAAAACTGCTGGATGCGTTGCGCGCTCAGCAAGCGCGTATTGGGCAAGCGCCACTCTTATTCTTTGCAAGCTCCGTTGCCGTGTTTGGTTCGGATCCAGCAATTCCATTGGCCGATGTGGTGCGCGATGAGACGCTGCCGACTCCTCAGTCAAGCTATGGCATTCACAAGTTCATTTGCGAGCAACTCATCGCAGATTACACGCGCAAGGGTTATATCGATGGGCGCGTCGCTCGTTTAATGACAGTCTCGGTTAGGCCTGGTCGTCCGAATGGTGCGGCCTCAAGTTTTTTATCCGGCATTGTGCGCGAGCCGTTGTCTGGGATTGCGTCCGTTTGTCCGGTTGAACTCTCTACTGAGGTCGCGCTGTCATCCCCAAACAATACGATTGCAGGCATCTTAAAAGTTGTCGAAGTAAGCAGGGAAGAGTTTGGTGGCCGCACCGCGTTGAACCTGCCTGCATTAACCGTTACGGTAGGCGAGATGCTGCAAGCGCTGAAGGATGTTGCGGGACCTAAAGTTGCTGCCTTGGTGACAGTGCAACCTGACGCAACCATTAAGCGGATTGTAGGTGGTTGGCCACCAAGGTTTGATTGTCAACGCACACACAAGCTCGGCTTGAAGGCGGATGCTTCTTACCGAGCTGTGATCGAGCAGTATATCGAGATGGCCGGGATTAAACGACCAGAGGATGCGCTGCACCGTCCATCGTAATAATGGTGCCGGTGACGTAACTGGCGCGACTCGAAGAGAGGTAGACGACTGTGTCGGCAACTTCTTCGGGTGAGGCAAGCCTGCCCATTGGGACGCGTGCCGTGGCTTTTTGGATGGCTTGCTCGATCGAGATGTTCTCATGCTTGGCTGCAACCTTCATGCCTTCCATCAACCGATCTGTTGCTGTTGCCGCAGGATTGACTGCGTTCACCCGCACACCGTGCGGAGCATAGGCTGCGGCCAGGCCAGCGCTTGCGAGCATCAAGGCTGCGTTTGCGCTTCCGCCCGAGATGTGTAACACCGATGGTGACTTACCGCCATTCCCGACCACGTTGACCACTACACCTTTTTTACGTGCACCCATGCGCTTGATGCAAGGGTCCAGCATGTTGATATAGGTGAAGAATTTTGAATCCATCGCATCACGCCAATTTTCTGGCTTGAGGTCTGCTGCTGCAACGCGTTTGGCTGCGCCGGCTGAGTTAACAAGTACATCCACGGGACCAAACGCTTTTTCGGCGGCATCAAGGGCTGCTACGGCGGAGTCCGATGCTTTGAGGTCTGCTGCGTAGATCGCAATGTGCGCAGCAGCACCTGGATTTTGTGCACTCAGTTGTTGCTTGGCGGCCTCAAGTGTGGCGAGGTCGCGTGACACGAGACTGACTTTGGCTCCTTCCTCTAAAAATACTTTCGCGCAAGCTAGGCCGATGCCTTTGCTGCCGCCTGTGATGAGGACGTGATGATTTTTTAAATGTAAGTCCATGTCTGCTCCAGTGGTAAATGAGTAATGCTTGAGATAAAAAATTTATTGAGGATTTGGTTCGGCGCTACGAATAATGCCTTGGTCCCTCAAGCTGTCGATCTCAGCAGTTGAGTAGCCTAGGCTTTGTAAGAGTTCTATGGTGTCAGATCCGATTCGGGGTGGCGCATTTCTAATTCGCAGTCGTTCGCCGTTCAGCGCGAGGGGCAAGAGAGCGGCACGCGTTTCAATATCTTTTCCCGAACTTGTATTGTCCGCAGCGATCGTCACGGGGGCAAGGCCGCCAGTGGCGAGCAGGTGCGGATCATCAAAGAGTTCGTGGGGTCGTGTAATCGGTGCGTAGGGGAGTCCGACTTTTTCGAAACGCTCGCTGAGTTCTTTCGCACTTAATACGGCAAAACGTTCACGCAGTATCGGGATTAGCCAAGACCGGTTCTGGACACGCTCGTTGTTTGAGCCCAGTCGCGAGTCAGCTTTGAGGTCGTCAAAAGCAAATTCTTTGCACAGTAAGGCCCATTGCGTATCGCTGACGGCTGATAGGAATATCTGCTCTCCGTCTTTGACGGTGAACACGTCGTACACGGCCCAGGCGCTCAGGCGGTTCGGCATTGGGTTGGCTGGCTTACCCGTCACAGCAAACTGCATCATATGTTGCGCAACTAGAAATACGTTGTTTTCAAATAAAGCACTGGCGACCTCTTGGCCGTGGCCCGTGCGATTGCGCTGTTGCAACGAGGCGAGGACCCCAATGGCGCCAAACATACCTCCCATAATGTCGTTCACACTTGCGCCAGCACGCAGTGGCTGCCCTGCAGGCCCTGTCATATAGGCTAAGCCGCCCATCATCTGAACGACCTCATCGAGTGCGGTGCGGTTGTCATACGGGCCTGGCAAGAAGCCTTTATGCGACACATAAATCAGGGAGGGGTTGAGTTTAGATAAGGCTGCGTAGCCAAACCCCAGTTTCTCCATCGTGCCGCTTTTGAAGTTTTCACTAAATACGTCAGCACCTGCGACAAGCTTAAGAATAATTTCACGACCGACCGGGTTCTTGACGTCAATCGAGATGCTCTTCTTGTTGCGGTTGAACATCGGATAAAAACCCGACCCTGAGCCCAACAATTTGCGGGTGTTGTCGCCGGCAATCGGCTCGACTTTAATCACCTCTGCACCGAGGTCGGCGAGAATCATGCCGCAGGTCGGTCCCATCACCATGTGGGTGAACTCAACAACGCGTATCCCTGCTAGGGGGAGGGTCTCAGACATGCATTACCTTTTCGCAACTTCAATGGGGTTTGTCAGGTTTTGAATCACGGGTTGTTATACCATCGCTGTAGTGGCTTAAGCTTGTTGTTCTTTGCACCCCGAAAGGCAGGTATTTATGCAGTGCAGCATTTCAGTTCGAACCGTCGATTATCTTAACCCTACTGACTGTGCGGATTTGTTGGTGGTGCTGGATATGTATGCGCGAGATCCTATGGGTGGCGCAGAGGGACTTAAGCCGGAGGTCAAAGAGCGGCTATGCCGCGATTTGTCGAACTTTCCCGGTGCAGTAAGTTGGCTGGCCTATAGCGGTGAGCGTCCGGTCGGGCTGCTCAACGCAATGCCAGGATATTCGACGTTTAAGGCGCGCCCTTTAATGAACATCCACGACATTGCCGTCGATCCTGCGTTCAGAGGTCAGGGCGTGGGACAGTCGCTGTTGGCGGCGTTGCAAGATTATGCACGCGCACGCGGCTGTTGCAAGCTCACTTTGGAAGTTCTCAGCGGCAATCGGGTTGCCCAAGCTTCCTATGTGCGTTTCGGCTTCGCTCAGTACGAATTGAGCGCCGAGACGGGCCAGGCCTTGTTTATGCAAAAATGGCTTTAGTCACTGTTTACTACGACGGCTCATGCCCGCTCTGCCGCAAAGAGATCGCGGTCTATCAGCGCTCTGCAGGAGCCGAAAGTATTGAATGGACCGATGTCAGTGTCGGGGAACAGGCATGCTTAGGGGAGGGGTTAACCTGCCAGCTAGCAATGGCCCGTTTTCATGTCAGAGACCGACAAAACATTTTGCACAGTGGAGCTCAGGCTTTTGTTAAGCTTTGGCTTGAGCTTCCACGATGGCGTTGGCTTGGAAGAGTTTGTTCTAACAAGCCCACGCTTTGGTGTTTAGAGCGACTGTACGTCGGATTTTTAAAGATCCGACCTAGTGTTCAGCGCAGATTCAGATAGCGCGTGACGGTCGTAAAAATTTTAGAAAGTATTGTTTAAAGAACCCAACACATGAACTCGAATGATCAGGACAAAGGCACGCCGATCTCGGTTGTGATTCGCAACCGCCTTAAAGAGGCGCGTAAGCGATTTCATGCCAACGACAATATTGCCGAATACATCGAGCCCGGTGAGCTTGCTCAATTGCTTGACGAAGTCGAGTTGAAGATGAAAGGTGTATTGGAGAGCCTTGTCATTGACACGGTTTCAGATCACAACACCAACGACACCGCGCGGCGTGTTGCCAAAATGTATTTACAAGAAGTGTTTGGTGGGCGTTACGCTGTTCAACCAAAAATTACGGAATTTCCAAACGCAGAACATCTTAGCGAGTTGATGATTGTTGGTCCGATCACTGTGCGTAGCGCTTGCAGCCATCACTTTTGTCCAGTGATCGGTAAGGTTTGGATTGGTGTGATGCCCAATGAACATACCAACGTGATCGGATTATCCAAATATGCGCGATTGGCAGACTGGATCATGAGTCGTCCTCAGATTCAGGAGGAAGCTGTGGTGCAGCTCGCCGATTTGATACAGGAAAAGACGCAGCCTGATGGACTAGCTGTCGTGATGAATGCAACGCATTACTGTATGTCTTGGCGTGGAGTGAAAGACCCGGACAGCAGGATGATTAACTCAGTCATGCGCGGTGCCTTTTTGAAAGACGCGAATTTGCGTCGTGAGTTTTTGTCTTTAATGCCTAAAGAGAGCTAATCATGCTGGTACGTCTGTTGTATGTCAGTCGGGCGGTAAACGCCGAAGACACTAAAGCGACACAATCAATTTTAGATTCCGCGCGTGAGCACAATCTGAGCAACGGCATTACCGGGATACTTTGCTACGGTGGAGGCATCTATTTGCAGGCGATTGAAGGCGGACGCCATCAGGTAAACGAGTTGTACGGCTACATCGTTCGCGACGAACGCCATAAAGATGTTGCCCTACTGCACTACGAGGAAATCACCGAGCGACGTTTCGGTGGCTGGACAATGGGTCAGGTCAATCTTGCCAAACTCAATACTTCGATTGTGTTGAAGTATTCAGAAAAGCCTGAATTAGATCCGTACTCCGTGTCTGGTGCAGTCTCGCTTGCATTACTAGAAGAACTTATGCTGACAGCTTCAATCATCGGTAGGGCTTAAAGACAATGGCGAAAGATCATTCTCTAGCGGTACGTTTGTTGCTAAACATTGGGCATGGACTGGATCATATGTTCTTGCTCATATTTGCGGCCGCCGTTGGTGTGATGGCGCACGACTTCGGGTTCTCAACTTGGGAGGACTTGATGCCATACGGTGTTGGTGCATTTGTTCTCTTCGGCTTGGGCTCGATTCCGTCTGGGCGTTTAGGCGACTTATGGGGCCGGCGCAGAATGATGATTGTCTTTTTTATTGGCATCGGAGTCGCGACTTTGTTCGCGTCGCTCGCACAGACTGCGTGGCAAATGGCGATCGCGTTGACGCTGGTCGGAGCCTTCGCTTCAATCTACCATCCGGTTGGCATTCCCTTTTTGGTACAGAAGTCCACTAATCCGGGATACGCAATTGGCATCAATGGCCTGGCTGGAAATCTGGGTGTTGCCCTGGCAGCGATGCTGACGGGTTTTTTGATTAAGTGGATTGGCTGGCGTGCTGCTTTTGCGGTACCTGCGCTGTTTTCTATTGGCTGCGGTGTCTGGTTCGCTTTGGTTTGCCCTCCAGAGGTCGAAGCGCCAGCCAAGCGTAAGAGTGGGCCGAAAGTCGCTTTATCACGCGCGATGGTAGCGCGTGTGTTGGCAGTCATGACGGTTTCTGCCGCGACAGGCAGCGTGATTTTTAATTTCACCACGAACGGAAACAATCAGTTGTTTGCCGAGCGTTTTGAGGGTGTGCTCGAAGATCCTGCGATGTTGGGCATTCTGCTCGCGGTCATTTATACCGTTGCATCCATCATGCAGGTCGTTGTCGGAAAGCTATTAGATAAATATGCGTTGCGACCCATCTTCTTGGGCATCGTATTGTTGCAGATTCCCTTGTTTGTCCTTGCGGCGTATGCGCAGGGCTGGTGGTTGTTTGCTGCGATGTTGGGCGTCATGGTTTTCATATTCGGTGCCGTGCCCTTTGTTGATGTCATGATTGTGCGTTACGTTGATGATCGTATGCGTTCACGTGTTGCCGGTATTCGGCTCTCAATTTCATTGGGGCTGAGTTCGATCGCAGTATGGGCACTTGGTCCAGCGGTGAAGGGTTGGGGCTTTGAATCGCTGCTGTTGATTATGGCCGGCTTCGCAACCTGTACTGCAATTGTGGTGCTGTTCTTGCCCGCGGATACGGATGCACAGGCAGAGCCAGCATGACGATTGAGCGCCTGCCGACAGGACAGTTAAACGCTTGTTTAGCCTCCGTCCCTGATTGGACGTATGCCCCTTCCGACGGCGGTAGTATTAGTCGTAACTGGGTTTTCCAAGATTTTGCGCAGGCCTTTGCTTTTATGACACGTGTCGCGTTCCTTGCGCACGAAGCAGACCACCATCCCGAATGGAGCAATGTATACAACAGGGTGGAGATCACCCTGCGTACGCATGATGCGGATGGGCTGTCGATTAAAGATATCGACTTAGCGAAACGTATTGATCAGATTTGATCTAGATTGTTGCGGATATCCAGAGCTCGTTGCTGCAGGCTGGTTGTGGTCTCCGCATCCATTTTTTCAATTTGTCGATAGACCATGCCAAGTCGATGATTGCCAGATAGTGCGCTGGCATTTCGAATAAAGAAATCCCAGTAGAGCGAATTAAAGGGGCAGGCGCGCTCTCCGACTCGTAGCTTCTTGTCGTAATAGCACCCTTTGCAGTAGTCCCCCATTCGATCGATATAGGCAGCGCTCGAGACATAGGGTTTGGTTGCCAACAAGCCCGCGTCAGCAAACTGACTCATGCCAATTGTGTTGGGAAGTTCAACCCACTCAAAGGCGTCGATATAAATACCCAAATACCACCGATGTAGTGCTGAAGGATCGATGCCTGCTAACAACGCAAAGTTACCGGTAATCATTAGCCGTTGGATATGATGTGCGTAGGCATGTTCAAGGGACTGTCCTACTGCTTTGGACGCGCATTGCATCTTTGTTTTACCGGTCCAAAACCAAGCGGGTAATGGCGTGTCATGTGCGAAATGATTGGAGTCTTGATAATCAGGCATGCGAAACCAATAGACGCCACGAATGTATTCGCGCCAGCCCAAAATCTGACGGATAAAGCCCTCTGCGGTGGCGATGCTAATGTACTCTTGCCGCCACGCAGCCTCGGCTCTTGCTACCACTTCTTTGGGGCTGAGCATTTTGACGTTCAGCGCAAAAGACAGTAACGAGTGAAACATCCGCCAGCTCTGCGTACTCATTGCATCTTGAAATTCACCGAAATGAGGCAGTACGTCTGAGATGAAGCGCTCTAGATCGTCGAGCGCCTCTTCGCGGTTCGTAGGCCAGCGAAAGGCGTTGCACTGTGGCTCACCAAAGCTTTCGACGCCTGCTGCCTGAATCTCTGCCCAGAGTGACGAATGATCGTGTCGGCGTGTGTGGTCGACTGGCTCGGGAGGTGTGCCGTTCCAACGCTTTCGATTGTCGTGATCAAAGTTCCATTGACCGCCTTCTGGTTTTTTCGATGCATCGATCAAGACACGATGCTTGACGCGCATCTGCCGATAGAAGCGCTCCATCAGCCATTGCTTTTGTGTTTTAAATAGCTCCGCTGTCTCGAGCCGCTCTGTATAGAAATGTTCACTCGATACCATCTCAGAGGGAATCGAGAGTGTTTGACAGAAGCTCGAAAGCTGTGCATCCAGTCGCCATTCGTCTGGCTGCTGATATTCAAATTTTTTACATTGATGCTTGGCGATCAGCGCATTGAGATTGCCCTCAATTGTCTGTGTATTCTCAGGATCACCGATGCTTAGGTAATGCACGCGGTGACCCTGCGTTTCGAGGCGCTTGGCAAGCGCTCGCATGCCAGCAAAAATGCTGATGATTTTTTGAGCGTGGTGTAAGACGTAGTCGGTCTCCTGCCGCATCTCTATCAGCGTATAGAGATGCTCAGAATTGACGTGTTCGAACCAGCTGTGTTCCGGATTGAGTTGGTCGCCTAAGAGTAGTCGAAGTGTGGTCAAGCGTGTCCCCAATGTTTACGATAGATACTGTCTGGATCATGCTCTTGAATCTGTTTTTGCATATTCATTCGTCGACCGCCTCGGGGGTCGGTTCCGCATCCAGCAATATAGAGCCAGTTACCCTGATTGCTGTAGACATCAAAATCAAGTAATTGATTTTCAAACCAGGCAGCGCCGGCTCGCCAATCGACCGCTAGATCGTAAATAAGATAGCTGGCGACGACTTGCCGCATCCGGTTCGATAGATGCCCCGTTTCTCTGAGCTCGGTCATGCCGGCATTGACGAAGTCATTAGGTGTCTGAGCGTTCGTCCATGCTAGCAGCCGTGCTTGCTCAATCCTTGGGTCTTGTCTTGCAGATAATGGTGTGGAGGGCTCACGCCTGAGTCCATTTTTCAGATACAGCTTTGTGCCATATTTGCAGTGTAAGAACCGGAAATAGTCTCGCCAGAGTAGTTCAAAAAAAATCCAGTAGGTACTGTCATTGCTACCGTATTTGGCTTCGTATTGCTTGAGGGTCTGGTAGGCGCTCGCGGCAGACAGAGAGCCAGAGGCCAGCCAAACCGACAGGCGGGTGGAGTAATGCTCACCGAGCAGCTGGTTACGTGTCTGTTTGTAATGCAGTGGATGCTCGGTAGAAAAGTATGCGCTGACCGCCCGGTGTGCCGTGTCTTCTCCCGCAGGCTCAGTCGTCACCTGTTTTCCGAACGCGTCTCTTTCTATGACCATCTCCAAACCGGGCGGTGCAGGGGGGAGGCGCATAGGTGCTGCAACCGGTTCTCGTGGATGCACCCCAGATTGCTCGATCTCCTGGCGGAATGCGGTAAAGATGTCGGGCATCGCCTGGGGTGCGAAGGGTAGGGCAGCTGGCTCGAACATCGTTGACTGCCAGGTAGACACGACCTGTATGCCTTGACTTTCTATTTTCGCAAGATCGGCACGCTCCTCTGGAGCTTCGATCGCTTCGCAATAGACGCATTCAACATTAAACGTGTCTGCCAGTGACTGCAGAACCTGTGCAGGTTCTCCGACAAATTCCAGCAGTTGGTTACCTCGGCTGGCGATGTTTGCACGCAGCTCTTGCAGCACTGCTTGCAGATGAGCGGCTCTTCTTTCGCTTGTGCGAGCAAAGCCCCAGGGGGTGTCACCTTGAAGGCGCGTTGGGTGAATGTAGACAAGAACAAGTTGTTCCGCACCCATGCAGGCTTTTAATAGCCCGGGCGAATCACCCAAACGCAAATCCTGTCTAAACCAATAAATGTTGGTCTTCATCACTTGGACGGGCCCGCCTGACGGCAACGGTCCGAACAGTACTTAACGTTCTCCCAGTCGCGCTCCCACTTTTTTCTCCAATTAAAGGGACGAGCACAAGTCAGGCATACCTTCGAGGGTAGTTCAGCCTTCTTTTGCATACGATTATTGGGGCGCTGGGGCATTAAAAATCAAGAGTCTGCTGTGGTGAGACGGGGGGCACAGTGCTACGTTTGGGTTTAGTGCGCAACACCGGACGCTTACGAGACCCGTGCTTATTCAAGACCGCTGATTTCTCTTCAGAGACTTCAGGTCGTCCACGTCGCTCAAACAATTTCTGTTTTGCCGTTCGTGTCGATCCTTCTAAGTCTACGATTGGTGGCCTGATTTTAGGGGGAGAGACCTTAGAGACTGTACGAATCAGATCGTCCGGGATTTTCCAGGGTTCAAAAATCCAGGGATCGGGAACTTGTCTGAGTTCTGGCAGCCACTTTCGGACGAATACACCTCTGGGATCATGGTCCTGGGCTTGCTTGATCGGGTTGTAGATGCGCGGGATGTTGATTCCCGTAGTACCCGATTGCATCTGCATCTGGCTCCAGTGAATGCCGGGTTCATAATCAAGGAAGTGCCGTGCTAACCAGTTTCCAACGGGCTTCCAGTGGAGCCAAAGTGGGTAGGCTGCTGTTGAGACGAGCAAGGCGCGCATACGGAAATTAATCCAGCCCGTTTGTTTGAGCATCACAACACAAGCATCCACCATCGGCCATCCCGTGCGGCCTTCACTTAGTGCGGTGAAGTACTCGGCATTCCAGTCATTTTCGCGCAGGCCGTCGTAGCCGCGATGCATGTTCTGGAACTCAAGTTCTGGTTCGCTTTCAAGCTTTTGGATGAAGTGGCAATGCCAGTACAGACGGCTCACCATGCTGCGCAAGCCTTTGGCGCGACGGCTATCTGCTTGTGCCTCAGTCGCGACCGCATACATGACGCGTTGATAGACTTCCCGAACGCTGACGCAGCCGTGTGTCAGATAGGGTGAAATCCTTGAGCACGCAGTCGGTGCTGAGAGCGGCGATGAAATGCCTCCGCGATAGCCCTCACTTCGATTGTTGATGAAATCGTCGAGTACAGACATAGCCTGAGATCGCCCACCGCGCTGGCGGTTGGGTGGATCAAGCAGATCGATTGCGAGTTGCTCCGCCGTCGGAGGTTTGATCTGCTCGACAAGCGGTTCGAAAGATACGAGTCGCTCGGGTGTCGGCGTTTGCGACTGGCTTGTATGTTGCGTCCAAAGTCGTTGCCAATCATCGCGATCGAGACGACCACGAAAGACTCCTGACTGTATGGGCTCGTGCCAAGTGATATTTTTGTTTTTACACCAGTCTTTTACAGCGAGATCGCGCATGAAAGACGCATAGTTACCTGTCTCTTGGTGAGAGTAGATTGCATCAAACGGGGTGTGTGCGTGCAGGCGTGCAAGGACGTCACACGCTTCGCCCGTTAATACATGCAGGGTCGCACCAAGTTTCTTGAGCGCGACATATAAGTCGCGCAGACTCTCAAGAATAAAGTCGTAGTGCTGCTTAGATGCATCGGGACCTCGCCAGATGCTTGGTTCGACGATGTAAATACAGCATACCGCCCCTGCCTCGGCTGCCTGGGCAAGTGCTGCGTTGTCGTGGATACGCAAATCCTTTTTAAACCAGACAACACTTTTTGCCATTGCAGCGAGGGTGAACTGTTCTCCGCGGACTAGGCCGAGAAGAGAGTTCTCAAGGAGGATAGAGTTTCCAGCGTCGCAATCCGATCGTACAGGCCGCTGTCTGCACCCTTGATCGCGGGGTTGATCGCTCGACCGGTTGTGACGCAGTCATTGAATTTCTTTTTCAAGCCTACGGCATCAATTGGATTCTTTGAGTTGCCGAGTGGGAAACGAATTTCACCGGAATCAAAGCTGCGTCCATCGGTTGTCTTGATAACAACGCGGTCTGTAAAAGCGAAAGCGGGTTCCAGCGGACAGAAGGTGTCAACGGTTGACACCTTTACTTTGCTATACAGACTTGAGACATCTTTGCGTGTCGCAAACTCATCGGTTAACTGGGATAGTCCAACTTCGCGTGCAACGATTGCAGAAGCGACTGCAAACTGCGCGCTGAATTTAGCTTCAAGACCCGTTTTTGGATGATGGTTGCGCAACATGGATGCTTGTGCGGGCCCCATTGTGAGAGCGACCTCTGCGATTTCTTCAGGCTGCAAATTTTCCCGATCGGCGATCTCAATGACGCCATCAATCGTGCGATGACTGGAATAGCAAACTGGGTAGCGCTTGATGGATAAGCCGCTATCCAGAATTCTGAGCGTTTTGCCTAAGGTATCGGCAGGACGGGTACGATCGACCTTGCCAGCAAGGGAAAGTGCAAAGAGGTAACCAGCAGGATGTTCAAAGACGTCAGGCGCCGAAGTCATACCAAGTTTGGATAACTTAACGGCCTCAATGCCATGCGAGGCGGCTCTACCTGCGTGAAAAGGTTTGGTCATTGTTCCAAAGTTTGCGACCAGACCACTGGCAAGACTCGCTGAAATGGCGAGTGCCTGTCCCGCTTCAGCTTCATTCAACTTGTTTAGATAGGCAACGGCCGCAGCCGCACCGACCGCTCCAAAAACGCCGGTGGGATGCCAGCCCTTTAAGTGATATTGGTCGGTTTCGCGGTTAACGAGTTCACCCCACACTTCGTAGCCGACAACATAAGCGCGCAGCGCGTCGAGGCCCGAGCAGTTCAGTTTATAGCCCTCTGCCAGAATGGCTGGCACGAGCACAGTACTTGGATGGCCGGAGATTGCCACATCGTCATAGTCCAGCGCATGACCGGCAACGGCACTGATAAAAGCGGCTTGTGCTGCAGGGTGCATCGTACCCAGAAAGGGCACGGGCGCCTCAGCAGGGGTTGTAGCATCGGCAAAATACTTGCGTACTATATTGACAACCGGCTCTGCATTGCCAGCCATCATTGTCGCAATCGTATCGATAAAGCCGGTTTTTGCGACCTCGAGTGCGGCATGTTCATCAGCGCCAAAACTTGGTTTGGCGACGAACGCGGCGAGTGCTTTGGTTAGACCTGTCATGTTGATGTCTCCGGTATAGCTCTATTTATTATTAAAACGAACGTGGCATGCCAAGCATGTGTTCGCCGATATAAGAAAGGACTAAGTTCGTTGAGATAGGTGCGATTTGAAACAAGCGTGTCTCGCGCCACTTTCTTTCAACGTCATACTCTTTGGCGTAGCCAAATCCGCCGTGGCACTGCAGACAAGCTTCTGCTGCATGCCAAGTCGCTTCCGAGGCAAGCAACTTACCCATATTGGCATCATCACCGCAGGGCAACCCTGCATCGAATAGCGCAGCAGCACGACGTAGCACCAGATCGGCTGCATCTGTCTCAGCGTGGGCGCGGGCAATAGGGAACTGGACGGCTTGGTTCTGGCCAATGGGACGATCAAACACGCGGCGCTCGTTGACATAGTTCACCGCAGTCTGAGTAAACCAACGTGCGTCGCCAATTGCTTCGGCCGAAACGAGGATACGCTCCGCATTCATGCCGTCCAGAATGTATTTGAAGCCTTTGCCTTCTTCACCAATCAGACAGTCAGCAGGAATCTTGAGATTATCAAAAAAGACCTCAGTCGCATGGTGGTTCACCATTGCCTTAAGTGGACGAATATCCAGACCTTTGCCTAGACCATCACGGATGTCGAGCAAAAACACCGACAGTCCATCGCTCTTCTTTTTGATTTGATCAAGCGGAGTGGTCCGTGCGAGCAAAAGCATTAGATCGGAGTGCAGCGCACGCGAGGTCCAAACTTTTTGCCCGTTGATGACGTAATGATCACCTTGACGTTCAGCGCGTGTTTTTAATTTGGTGGTGTCCGTCCCGGTGGTGGGCTCTGTGACGCCAAAGGCTTGAAGGCGAAGTTTGCCGCTAGCGATATCAGGTAGGTATTTTTTCTTTTGTGCTTCGCTGCCGTGGCGCAGAACCGTACCCATCGTATACATCTGCGCATGACACGCACCTGCGTTACAGCCTGAGGCGTGGATCGTTTCAAGGATCACCATCGCGGCGCGCAGAGGCATCCCGCTGCCGCCGTACTCCTCAGGGATCAAGGCTCCAAGGTAGCCTGAGGCCGTCAGGGCTTGCACAAACTCCGTTGGGTAGGCGAGAGTCTCTTCTAGCCCGCGCCAGTACGACCCAGGGAAGTCTGCACAAACGCGTTTTACACCTTCGCGGATCTCTGGATAGTCTTCGCCAGTTGAGATGCTGATGTTTTGAACGGGTTGACTCATGATTAACAGCCTTTAAAGTTAGCTTTTCGTTTTTCGTTAAAGGCTTTGACGCCTTCCATGCGATCTTCGGTGTCAATAAGATGGTTGTACGCTTCAATTTCAAAGCGGAACGCTGTACGCAGTTCCATTTGACCGCCATAACGCACAGACTTCTTAATTTGCCGTACAGATAATGGGGCATTGGAGGCAATGACTTCTGCTGTTTCCAACGCCTTGGCAAGCACTTCTGTCGGTTCGAGAATCGCGTTAATCAAGCCGTACTCACTTGCTTGCTGTGCGCTGAACGGCTTGCCGGTCATGAGGATCTCTTTGGCGCGTCGCTCGCCGATAGCGCGGGGTAGGTTTTGCGTGCCGCCAGCACCCGGCATGATGCCCAAGGTGACTTCGGTTAAGGCGAAGCGCGCAGCGTTGCTGGCGTAGATGAAGTCGCAGGACAAGGCCATCTCGAGTCCACCGGCGTAGGCGTGCCCATTGACCGCAGCGATGACTGGGATGGGCAAGTCCACTAGGGTCCAATACATGCGCTCAAAGAGCTCATGCTGCAGAGTCCATTGCTTCTTCGTCATGCCGTTGCGTTCTTTGAGATCGCCGCCAGCACAGAATATTTTCTCACCAGCGCCTGTTAAGACGATGCAGCGAATATCTCCTGCGTCAGCAGTTAAGCGGTTCCAGAGATCGAGTAGGTCGTGACCAGATTGTGTGTTGATGGCATTGCCTACCTGTGGTCGGTTGAGCGTGACCTTCAGGACGTGCGTGCCCACCATTTCAGTGGCGATCGTTTCGTATGCGGGGAAAGCGGTCATTTCTTATTCCTTTGATTAATCAAATCTGAGTGTTCGCCAAGTTTGGGAGGTGGCGCGCTTGGATGTGGTCGCACACCGTCAAAACTAATTGGTAGCCCGATGAAGCGCATTCCTGAACCGGGCACATCTTGAATCAAACCGAGCGCGTCCGTTTGTGGATGAGCAGCCATTTGAGCGATATCGTTAACGGGCGCGCAAGGGACTCCAGCTTTTTCTAGCTCCGCAATCCAGTGCGCAGTAGGCTTGGCCGTAATGAGCGCATCAAGCATGCCATACAACAGAACTTCGTTTTCAACGCGTTTGGGGTTATCGATAAAGCGCGGATCGTCGCTCCACTCCGGGTGTCCCACAGTTTTGGCGAGTGCTTTAAACAGTGCGTCGCTACCAGCTGCGATGACGAGTTCACCGTCACTGGTCAGGTAGCTTTTATAGGGGACGATTCCTGCGGCACCGGAGCCTTGTTTAGCAGTGACTTTTCCGCTTGCAAAGTACTGCGCGGCCAAAAGGGAAACCCATGTCGTTGCCGTTTCAAAAAGTGATACATCAACAACTTTACCGCGACCTGTCGTGTGGCGTTCTAACAGCGCGGTCAGTGCGCCAATCACGGCCCACATGCCTGTGCCCATATCCACGATTGAGGCGCCCACGCGCACCGCAGGTCTGCCTGGTTCGCCCGTGGTGCTCATGATCCCCCCAAAGGCCTGCATCAACGGATCGTAGCCAGGACGATCCTTGAGTGGACCAGTATTGCCGAAAGCGCCAAGATTGCAGTAGATCAGGCGAGGTTGGCGAGCGAGCAGGGTGGCGCCATCAAGCCCGAGCTTTTGAACATGGCCAGGCCGTAAATTTTGAATCACGATATCAGCATGCTCACAGATGTACTGGCGCAGTACCTCTACCTCTGCTTCGTTGCGTAGGTCACAGACAACCGACTTTTTATTGCGATTCAGCGATTGAAAAAAAGGTGAGGCACCTTCCCAGAAAGGGGGTCCCCACTTCCGGGCATCGTCACCGTCTGACTTTTCGATTTTGATGACATGGGCACCAAGCTCGCCGAAAATCTGACCGGCGAAAGGGGCTGCCACACTGTTTCCTAGCTCGATCACCACGAGTCCCGCAAAAGGGGTGGCGCCGAGGGATTCCTGCTGCGTATGCTCAGACATTTTTAATATAATTTTGGGATGATTCGTCTCTCCAAAATTATGTCACGAATTGACCTCCATCAACGCTTGGACAGTGGGTCCGGCAAGGAGTTGACCGCATAGCGGAATGCGGCCAGCGCTTTACCGCAAAATCAGTTCGATTGAAGGCGGCTCGTCCCAAATCCAGTTGCCATTACGGCGAAAGATCTCTGGGAAGTGGCCGGGAACCACGATGTCGGTGTTTGCACAAATTTCTGCGATCGAGCGCTTGGAGTCCTCAGTCGAGCCAAAGCACATATCGCCGACCTGAGCGAGGATCTCTTTTGGATATTTGATTGCATCACCTGCCAAAACGACTCGACGGCCATCCTCTTGCGCGAAACGCAGCGCTTGACAGCCGGTCGTGTGCCCAGGCACTTCAAAGTGTTCGATGCCGGGCGCGATTACGCCGCGCTGGGGCAATACGCGCAATTCAAAGTCTGCAAGCAGGTCGTGAATTTTCCAGGGGATAAACAAATCGTCTGGATGCGGGTTACGTGCGTATTCAATTTCTGTTTTGCCAACTGCAACCGGGACCCCCTTGAAAAGGTCGAGATTCTGGCAATGGTCGAAATGCAGATGCGACAGAAAGATGAGATCAATATCCGTGGGCGCAAGACCGCGGTCTTTCAGACCGTTGATGAGTCCTTTGCGCACGCAGTAGTGACCCGTATCGAACAAAATACGTGTGCCGTCTTCGGCCGTGACGAGTGCCACATTGCATAAGCCAAAAAAGCCACCTTTGAAACTTAAGCTATTGCCACGGACCAGAAGTTCGTATTTTGCGTGCACGGGGTGTCTCCAGACGAATAAGTACGCCTAATTACTTCAGTTGCTCACATACGGCTGCTGTGACTTGCGCAGTCGTCGCCAAACCGCCGAGATCGCGCGTGTGCAGGCGAGGGTTGGCCGTGACGGCCTCAATTGCCCGCATCAAACGATCTGCAGCAGCCTGTTCACCGAGGTGCTCGAGCAGCATCACCACGGACCAGAAGGTGCCGATCGGATTTGCAAGACCTTTACCCATGATGTCAAAAGCGGAGCCGTGGATAGGTTCGAACATCGATGGGTAGCGACGTTCTGGATCAATGTTGCCAGTCGGCGCAATACCTAAACTGCCAGCTAAAGCCGCTGCGAGGTCACTCAAAATGTCTGCGTGCAGATTAGTTGCGACAATGGTATCGAGCGTAGCAGGGCGGTTAACCATACGGGCTGTCGCTGCATCGACAAGTTCTTTGTCCCATTTGACATCGGGGAACTCTTTCGCGATTTGCACTGCGATCTCGTCCCACATCACCATGGCATGGCGCTGCGCATTCGACTTTGTGACAACAGTCAACAACTTACGTGGACGCGATTGAGCAAGTTTGAAGGCGTAGCGCATGATGCGCTCAACGCCGGCACGAGTCATCATACTGACGTCGGTTGCTACTTCTATGGGATGACCTTGATGGGCTCGGCGACCTACGCCCGAATACTCGCCTTCTGAGTTTTCGCGCACAATGATCCAGTTAAGCTGTTCAGGTGTGCAGCGTTTGAGTGGCGCATCGATACCAGGCAAAATTCGCGTAGGGCGAACGTTAGCGTACTGATCGAAGCCTTGGCAGATTTTTAGACGCAAGCCCCACA